>Ga0123357_10000428_pt1 | contig 40312 bp, 28 predicted proteins | sample TergutEmb28metaG_FD_89873 | JGI IMG/M metagenome (GOLD analysis project Ga0123357, IMG submission 89873) | Embiratermes neotenicus P4 segment gut microbial communities from Petit-Saut dam, French Guiana - Emb289 P4 | ecosystem: Host-associated > Arthropoda: Insects > Digestive system > Gut ...
CTTTGATCGTCTGGTACCCATTCTTCCTCCTGACTCATCTTACAAGGGGGACATTTCTATTGAACGCAGGGGGACATTTCTACTGAACGGAAACAGGGGACATTTCTATTGCATGGCGACAATTTTTATTTTTTTTGTTGACAATATAGAATTTCCATGTTAGCATAATATAAGTTAACGTTAACCTTTTTAAGATAAAGAGGCATATTTTATGCAAAAAAACCCAAGAAAAAGCCTGAGTTTTATATTGAAAAAATATTGGTTTCTTTATTTATTAATGATTCCCATTTTTGCCTACTATATTTTATTGCGTTATTGGCCCATGTTAATGCAGATAATTCTTTCATTTAAAAATTACCGTCTGGACCAGGGGATCTGGGGCAGTATGTGGGTAGGGTTTGATAATTTCAAGACTTTATTCGGCCGTTATGATTTTTTACCGGTGTTGCGCAATACCATAATTCTTAGCCTGTACCAGCTTGTGTTTAATTTTTTCCCGCCTATAATTCTTGCGATTCTGCTTTTTGATTTACGCAGACAAATAGTCAGGAGAACCGCGCAAACCCTGTTATACATACCTCATTTTTTTTCGTGGGTCATTATCTATGCCATAGTTTTTTCCGCTTTTTCACCGGATGGTTTTGTTAATCAGATTACCAAAATATTGAATAACGGAAAATTTATCAACTTTCTTGTCCTGCCCCAGTACTTCCGGCCCCTTATAGTGGGATCTGCCCTGTTCAAAGATATCGGCTGGGGAACCATCATTTATCTGGCTGCCCTGTCGGGTATTGATCCCGGTTTATTCGATGCTGCAAAAATTGACGGTGCAGGGCCTATACAGCGTATATGGCACATAACGCTGCCTTCAGTAGCGCCTGTTGTAGTTTTCCTGTTCACACTAGCAATCGGTAATATTCTGACAGCGCCGGTAGAGCAAATTTTATTGTTTTTAACACCTGCTTCCATGACGGTCGGCGATGTTATCGGTACCTGGGTTTACCGTGTCGGTATAGGCCAGATGCGGTACAGTCTTACGGCAACAATGAACTTTTTCCAGTCGGCCATTGGTTTAGTTTTGGTTTTGACTGCAAATTATGTCGCCCAAAAAACGGTAGGACGCGGTATATGGTAACTGCCAACAAGAATGAACAGATATATTCTTTTTTTTGTTATCTGATAGTCGGACTGGCTGCGCTTGTTGCCCTGGTTCCGCTGCTCTATGTGTTTTCAATGTCCCTGACCGGTGAACGTGAATGGATCGATCGGGGCGGTTTTATTTTTATTCCCTTTCATCCGACATTCCGTGCATATGAAATTATTTTTACCGCAGGAAGTGCTTTTGTAAGGTCCTTGTTTATTAGCATCGAGCGTACAATTCTGGGAACGGCCATCCAGCTTTCATTAACCGTAATAACCGGATACATAATGTCACGCATCAGGCTGCCGGGGAGAAAATTCATAATAATAATGGTATTGGTTACCATCCTTTTTGGCAGCGGCCTGATTCCGACATATCTGGTTATCAGGAGCCTCGGGATAATGAATACAATATGGGCCCTGATTATCCCGGGGGCTGTCCATAGCTGGAGCGCTCTGGTTTTCAAACAATTTTTTGAAGGAATACCTGCCTCCCTTGAGGAATCTGCCGAGATGGATGGGGCCACTGAATTTACAAAAATGGTAAAAATACTGCTACCCATGAGCGCACCTTCCCTTGCGGCCATCGGTCTATTTACCGCTGTCGGGCACTGGAACGCCTGGTTTGATGTAATGCTTTATATCAATGACGGCAAACTTTATACAATGCAATACATTATCCGCAACATGTTTGTAAGTTCGAATCTTTCAAATGACCTGATTTTAAATTACGGCCTGATGGATGTGGATTACAGGGTCCCGCTCAATACGCTGAGAATGGCGGTTGCCATTTTTGGTACTGTCCCCATTTTACTTGTATACCCGTTTTTACAAAAATACTTTATCAGGGGAGTTTATCTGGGCGCAGTAAAGGAATAGTGAACATTCATAAACCGACGATTAATCCCGGGCAGTCAGTTTATGTTTTAATTTTATTAATTATTACAGGAGGATTAAAGTGAATAAAAAGAAAATTTTGCTCATTGTAATGACATGTGTTTTGACAATGAGCCTTATGGCCGGAGGATCCGGCCAAACTGCAAAGCCAGCCGGCTCATCAAACGGCAAGGTCGTTTTGACCCCGCGTCCCGCAAATGCACCGCCTGAAAAAATAACCATTGTCGAACAGGGATGGACCAATACACCGATCGGTTACCCCAATCCAATTGACGACTGGATCAAAAAAAATTTGAATATTGACTTCCAGATCATTGCGGTTCCCGGCTCCGATCTGATAACAAAGGCTACTACGATGTTTGCTTCCGGCGATGACCCGGACATGGTGCATCATATGAACGATCAGAAGAATACAATTTTGATGTTCTACGATCAGGGAGTATTATGTGATGATCTGACCCCTTACCTGGATTATATGCCAACCCGCAAAGCGCTGATGACGCCTGAAGTTACAATAGTATGCACCAAAGACGGAAAAATATTCGGCCTTCCCAATGTACCTACTCCTTCAACCGGCGGCTGGTATGTCCGCAAGGACTGGCTTGCCAATCTGGGCCTTTCCATGCCAAAAACCGAAACAGAGTGCCTTGATATGCTCAGGGCGTTTACCAATAACGATCCCTCAGGCACTGGGATGAAAACTTTTGGAATTACCGAAGCAGCCGCCAATACCGGGTTCAGATATATGAATTTTATCGGGGATTTTTTTGGCGAAAGGGGTTATATTATTTCAAACAACCAGGTAGTGCATGATATTCTGAACGGTAATCGCAAAAAGACCCTGGATTTTATCCGGACAGTTGTCAATGAACAACTGATAAATTCTGACTGGCTGACAGTCGGCGTGGAAGATCGCAAGGCTCAGTTGTATGCCGGCGCCTACGGCATGATCTATTATCCGCCCGGACTGGTCAATGATTGTGAACAGGCTTATAAAAATGACGGCTCAACACTCGGCTGGTGGGAACCAATGCCATGGTCTGACTGGTCAGGCAACGGTACAGGCGGCAAAGGTGATCCTGCTGTCCTAACACCTGCTCTTCTTGGCATTTCCAAAAAAGCTGCGGCAGATCCGGAAAAAATGGAGCGTATCTGCGCATTAATCGAAACATGTACTTATCCTAATTCCGGTTACTGGCCGCTGCGGTACTGCCAGGATTTGGGTGAAGGGTATACCTATCTGTTAATCCCGATAGACGGCGGAGGTTATTTCTTCTCCAATGGTCTGGATATAGGCGGGCCATGGCACTGGAAGGCCAATAACGGAGGAGTCAACGATTATGGTTCATGGATTGGTACCAGTGCTGACCTGACAATCGGCGGTACTTCAGTAACAGTTCCGCCGGCTGTAGGCCTCCAGATCGCCAATACAAAAATAATGTCTGATGCTCCAAGATACAAGGGAGAGCAGCAATTGCTTAACCTTGATCAACAGACTTTAAACGATCTTAAGACCTTTACCGATACTTTTGAAATGAATTATATACTCGGTATCGACAACAACTGGGACGGCTATGTATCGCAATGGCGCAGAATGGGCGGTGACCAGTTAATTGCAGATGCCACGGCACAATTTAAGGCACTTGGGTTGATAAAATAACAGACAGTTTATAATTTTATTTCGTTGATTGCCGGATGTATTATTAATACATCCGGTATTTTTTACATGCAGGGGAAATAAACATGAACTCAAATTCCGGGCATCAAATTATGGAGCACATTACTCTGGATGCAGAGTTTATCTGGGCAGGCAGCGGAGATCGAACCGTTAATACTTTTTATCTTTTTCGCAGAAAACTTCGTGCGGAAAAACCCGGAACATATACATTGAGCATCTCAGGTTATACCCGTTACCGCCTTTACATAAACGGGGAATTTATTTCAAACGGACCGCCGCCCTCTCCGGAGTATATCAGTATTTGTGATGTTCACAATGTTACACTGCCTGCAGGTTTTAATTGCATCTCAGTTGAAGTGTGGTATTTCAGGGAAGGGGCATCGCCTTTCCTCATTCTGGAACTGAAGGATTCCGGCGGGAATGTCCTTTTGTCAACCAATGAAACATGGAAAGCCCTGCGCGCTCCGATGTGGCGGCAGGATACCCAAGCAGATATAAACTGCTGTCCCATGCTGCACCAGGAATTTTATGATGCACGTGTCTGTCCGGAAGGCTGGAAACTGACCGGGTTTGACGATACTTTATGGCCCAAGGCAGCCGTACTTGAGCCGATCCCGTTAGTAAGGCGGGATATCCCGGTTATCGGGACAAAGCCTGTATATGCAAACCGAATTGAACTTGTGGAAGAAGCCATTGGCCTTGAAAACCGCAGACGTTCCCATGACTTAAGCATTGTACTTTCCATGCAAGGAAAACCGCTTGAGTACAGCACCGCCGGCAAAACTGAAAATTTGCTGAACGAGTCGGGTGAATCAATTTTCATGTCGAGTACCAATCATATGAATCATGATTTTACACTTGACGGTTATTACGATCCCTGTGTGATACTCGACTTTGGCAAAGTAATAACAGGATATGCCGAATTCAGCCTGGATGGCTTTTGCGGCGGTATGCTCGATATAGGTTACGCCGAACGTTTAATTGACGGTCATTTTGTAAATGCACTGGAAGGCCTCCACGGTTCGGACAGGTATATCATGAAGGGCGGTCCGGAACAGTACCGTTTTTTTGCATGGAAGGCATTCCGTTATCTTAAACTGCGTTTCCATGATTGTTTTGAGCCGGTGACTGTGCATTATGTACGTGCGGCAGCGGCTACCTACCCTTACAGGAAACGGGGAAATTTTGAAAGCAGTGATCAACTCCTGAATAAAGTTTTCGATATCTGCCGCTATACACTCAGGTTGTGTTCGCATGAACATATAATGGACACCCCGTGGCGCGAACAGGGACAATACTGCATTGATGTATCCGCGGTTTCACTGGGCGGCATCTATGCCTGTTTTGGTGATACTGCACTGACCGGGAAATTCCTGTGGCAGGCAGCCATGGTCCAGCTTCCGTCCGGACTTATAAAGGAAGCAACCCATAACTGGAACGGAGCGTGGCGCGGGACGGTATTTGACTGCTCAATATGGTGGGCGGGCGCACTGTGGAATCATTATGAATACACAGGTGATGAACAGTGGATAGTCCGCTTTTATCCGCAAGTGTCCAGGATCGTTTATGGGGTTACAGAATACCTGGATAAGAACGGGTTAATCGGCCCGCTGCCGTACCGCGCGTTTGTCGATTGGGCCAAAATCGAAGGTCTGGGTTACGGCCAGGACCATGTTAGCGGTGAAAGCACATTTTTAAATGCGCTGTTTTACGGTACAACTGCAAAGATTTTAAAGATGGCAGATTTGATGGGTGACACCCGTATGGTAAGTTACCTGACAGATGTCCGGGCAGGAATAAAAAAAACATATAACACACAATTTTTTGACAACAATAAAGGTGTGTATACAGACCTGAATTTAAAAGGACAAAAATCCGGTGTAAGCGAACACAGCAATATGGCGGCTATTCTGTGGGGTCTGTGCGATAGTGAGGAAGCCGCAAATATAATTAATAAAATGTTTATAAACAAATCGATAAAATTCACTATGGCTGAACCATTTGCCGCGGCAATAACTTTACAGGCGCTTGACAAAGCGGGGTGCACCGATATTGCCTGCCAGATAATCCGCGACCGCTGGGGCGCCTGGATGGCTGACCGCGGGGCAACTTCACTTAACGAAGAATGGGGGCATAACGGTTCATGGCGATCCGGACAATACCTGGGATTCATGAGATCATTCTCGCATGCGTGGGGAGCCGGACCTGCAGAGTTCCTAATAAAAAACATCATGGGGCTTGAGATAGCCGAACCCGGATGCGGAAAAATTCGATTAAATCCCCGAAACATCGGAGAAGATTACACTGCCGCTTATCCCCTGCCGCAGGGCGATATCATTGTCAGATTCAGGGATGGGTCATATGCGGTAACTTTGCCTGATGGTGTCGAAGAAGTTTAAAACTTGACAGCCGGGATTTTATATGTTTATATGATAATAACAGGTTAACGTTAACTGAAAATTTCAATATGTTGACAATACCTGGTCTAACTGCAGGAGTAAACCCATGTACATATCCATGAAAATCCCCGAAGAGAAAAAGATAACCGTACCTGATAATCTCGATCTCGCGTGGCACGCAAAGCTGGCAATCAACGGTCTTATGGGCACTATTGATCCAAAAGTATACTACGAACCTTATTTTCTAACATATTACCAGGCAAGACCGGCCTATTTTCTCCACTGGAGCAGCATGCCCTCTGGTGTGCAGCCGAAGTACCTTGAGGCTCTCGCCCTTATGAAATGCATTACCGGAGCTTCCGAAATTCAGAATGAAGATGGTTTTATTCAATCTTTTATGGAAAATATTAAAGAAGACGGTCTGATGTACGACAGGGCGCTGCCCGATCGTCCCTGGAATGTGGGCGTTGGATACGGCCGCAAGGACTGGAATGAGGATTATGCCAATGTGGCAGGAAACGGCCGCCTGATCAACGGAATGTGGTACTATTACCAGCTGACCGGCGATGAAGTCTGGAAACGGGCCATGCAGCGTACTGCCGAAAAAATAAACGAAATAGCAGTCCGTAAAAATGATTACGCCTATTTCCCGGATTCCAAATGCGGGAACGATTTTTCATGGGTAAAGAATGGCTGGCCGCACACAAACGAACCAGGAGGCCCGCAGGAAGGCAACGAAGGTTCAACGGTGTTTTACCAGACCCTGCCCATCCGGGGCCTGATGAAGTGGTACCAGGTAAGCGGCGATGAACGCATGCTTGACCTTTCGGTTAGGCTTGCACGATTCGGGATGAAGAAAAAATTTTACGGCGCCGGCAATGAACTTGACCCGGATGTCGGGGCGGAGAGGGCTCATACCTGGGGACACATACACGGCAATATGGCAGCATTCCGCGGTATTCTTGATTATGCGATTATCGCCGGAGATATAAAGGCCCTGGAATTTGTAAATGACGGGTACCAGTTCTACCGGCATCATCTGTCACCCCAGCTTGGTTCGAGTCTGGGATATGAAAGCTGCTGTGTAGGTGACTGGCCGGCTCTTGGTATTGCGCTAAGCGACGCAGGAGTCGGTGATTACTGGGACGATGTTGATTATGCGATCCGTAACGCCGCGACACAGGCGCAGTGCATGGATGCAGAGGCCTACTACAAAATGGGTCAAAAATTCGCCGAACGTCCAAAGGACTCCAGGATCGGAGCTCCCACTGATATGCGTTTTACGAGGTCAATTGCAGTAAAACCCATACCCGGACTTGAAGATACAGACGATGTCATTGAACGTTCCATGGGCGCCATGTGCAACGCCCTTAGGGGCGGCATGTACCAGCTACCCAACCAGATGGCATGCTGTACGGGCAACGGGATCCAGGGCTTTTATTACGGCTGGGAAGCGGCAATCCGCCACAATAACGGCGTCTCAACGGTAAATTTATTCTATACGCGGTTTTCACCGTGGATGGATTTAATTAGTTACCTTCCGTATGAGGGGAAAATTTTAATAAAGAACAAGACAACCAAAAATATTAATGTCCGCATTCCGGGCTGGATCCGGCTATGCGATGTTTGCGTAAAAATGAATGGTAATGTTGTTGTACCGGATATAGCCGGACGCTACATGAGGATAAGCAATCTGACCGGAAACGAGCAGATCGAATTTACCTTTCCGCAGCCCAGGCGGACGCTTGAGATCACAATGCCGGATTATAACCACCGGCCGCACGGACTGGGCAGGGCCCGTGTCAGCGTTAATCTTGTCGGATCAACAATAATCGGCTTTAAGGAAAGCGGCGAAGAAGACAGCATGGGCACCGAACCTACCCAAATAAAACTCTATGAGTATCCGCTTTTTTACAAAAAATACCGCAGGGGAGAGTACGCAGAAAAGGAAACCAATTATTATGTGCCTCCGAAAGCGATAAAATGGTATTAAGGAAAACAAGAATGAAAGACATAACAAGTTACTCAACCCTGTATGATAAAAATTTTCCGGAAATTAAAAAAAATCTCACCGATCTTTTTATGGGGAAAAACAGGGGAGGTCTTGGGTACGTAGTGCCGCTGTTCAGCCGGGAAAAGAAGGATATACCCTACACCGAGTACAAGGTTGTCCAGGATGTGGTTCACCAGGAGAAGCATTGGGACAATATGATTGAAACACGGCTGGATGCTTTGGACAGAAGGGTCTGGGGGCATGACTGGGGAATACCGATGTTCAAGCCGCAGTTCCACATGTACGATGTAGAAGCAGCCGCGTTTGGCTCCACATATACCCTTAAGCCAGTCGGTACAAAACCTGTATGCAGAACGCTCGATGAAATTGACAAACTTCCGGATGTTACCATTGATACCGATCCTTTGTCATATGCCCTTTCTTTTTTAAAGTACACAGACGGTTATATACAGGGGAACCTGCCCATTGAAATGTTTCCGGGCAACGGACCGATTTCTGTTGCGGGCCTGGTTGTGGATCAGACTGAAATCCTGTCATCGGTATACGAACAGCCGGAAAAGCTTGGGGAATTTCTGGGACGGCTGACCGATCTTTATATTTCCTTTTTTAAAAAACAGCGTGAAACCGTAAGTAACATTTCGCTTCAGCCCATGCACGATACATGGTGGCCGCAGGAATGCGGTATATTGTGCGAAGATGATACTTTTGTCAATTTGTCCCCGCAGTCATTTGAAAAATTTATCGTTCCCGTTTACAACAAAATTTCCGATGCCTTCGGCGGTTTTGGCATACACTGCTGCGGGGATTATTCGCACCTGTTTACCGCATTCCGGGACAACATAAAAAATCTCCGCGCTGTCTGGATCAATGCCGGCGAAAATTATTTTGAAAAAGCAGTTGATGTTTTTAGGGGAACAAACACCGTGATAATTACCAGGTGGCTGATGAGCAATACCAAACCATACAAGAACAGAATTGATTTTGTACGCGATACCCTTCGTACAAAAACAGATGATGTCTCTGTCTTTATCCAGGGACACCGTCTGGGACCGGTAGCCAGAGAACAAAACCTGAATATTTACGGGTATGAAATAATGCACATGATCGAACACTACAACCAGTACGGAACTGTTTTATGAATCTGTACGATATTAAGGAAGACTGGGACGATGTTAAAAAACGCTGGGAAGCATGGTGGAATGCCTGCTTATACGACCGTCCGCTTCTGCTTGTTACAGCACCCAAAGACAACCCTGAAATACCGGCAGAAATTACTGGATTTATTGAAGAAAAAACCGATTGGACACGCAAATGGACAGATACAAATTATTTAATCGAAAAAACACTTTATGATATTTACACTGTTTATTACGGCGGCGAGACAGTGCCCATGTTTATTCACGGCTGGTCTGTCGGACATGCTCTTACATTCGGCTGTGAACCGCATTTTGAACAAAACACGATTTGGGCAGATAAACTACCGATCGGGGAAGGGGAAAGTTTCCCTGCAATAAAATTTGATGAAAACAACAAATGGTGGCTGAAGATTTGCGAAATCGAAAAGACTGCGGCATTAACCAGCAAGAAGCGTTTTTTCCTCAGAGCTAAATGGGGTAACGGCGCCGGCGATATCCTTGGCGCATGCAGAGGGAATGAAAATTTTATGGTGGAAAATTTTAATTAACGATAACGGAGCAGTTTCATGAAAAAACCGAATATCATCGTATTTTTTTCTGACCAGCAGCGCTTCGATACGCTGGGATGCAACGGACAATCACTGGATGTCACGCCGCGCCTGGACAGGATGGCCAATGAAGGTGTCAACTTTAAAATGGCCTACACACCGCAGCCTGTATGCGGACCTGCACGCGCCTGCATGCAGAGCGGTCTCTATCCGACAATGACAGGGAATTTCCGCAATGGCAGACCGCTGCCGCCGGATTGCAACTCCCTGGCACGCAGACTGAAAGCAGCCGGCTACACAACCGGTTATGTCGGCAAGTGGCACCTCGCGTCGGATTTGGCCGGTTACAGCAGGGAGCAAAGGCTGGCAGGCATTGATTTGGAAAGAAAACCAATACCGGTTGAGCGGCGCGGCGGTTATGATGGTTTCTGGGTTGCTTCTGATGCCCTGGAACAAACATCCGACAGCAGCGGCGGCTATCTGTTTGACGCTGACGGTAACAGGGTGGAGTTCTCGGGTTACCGCACCGATTGCGTTACCGATTATGCACTGGACTTTATCGATTCCTGGACCAATGACAGACCGTACTTCCTGTTTCTGTCGCATATTGAACCGCATCATCAGAATAACCACGATCGCTTTGAAGGTCCGCAAGGCAGCAAAGAAAAATTCGCTAATTTTACACCGCCGCCGGATCTGCAGCCCGGTATGGGAGACTGGGAAACACAGATGCCGGACTACCTTGGCTGCTGTAATGCCTTGGATCGGAATCTGGGCAGGGTATTGGATAAACTCAAGCAAAAAGGCCTGTATGATGACACAATCGTTATCTACACTTCCGATCACGGCTGTCATTTCCGGACCAGAACTCATGAGATAGCGTCCAACGGAACAGATGACTACAAACGTACCTGTTACGAAAACACGATTCACATTCCCCTGGTAATACGCGGACCGGGTTTTCCCGCCGGCCTTGACGACAAGAGACTTGTCAGTTTGCTTGATATACCCAAAACAATTGCAGAAGCAGCCGGAGGTGACAGCTGCGGTATGCAGGGAGATTCGCTGCTTGATTTTAAAAAGGAATGGCGGAAGGAAGTTTATATACAGATAAGCGAAAGTTATATGGGCCGCGCCATTCGTACAGATCAGTACACTTACTGTGTGGACGCTCCGAATATGCATCCATGGAACGACAGTTATTCGGATGTGTACAGAGACAGGCGCCTGTTTGACAACTTCAGGGATCCTTCACAAAAAAACAATTTGATCGATGATCCATATTATGCTGAAATCAAAGCCGACCTGCGTACCAGGCTTGCCGGATGCGCAGTACAAGCAGGAGAAAAAAGCTTCACCATACTTTCAAATGAATAAACAGAAAATTCCGGAGGGCGATTAAATGGCAAATACCAAACCCAATGTACTGATCATAATGACAGATCAGCACCGCAGCGATTACATGGGCTGTACCAGGCTCCGGGACTGGGGAGGCAATATGCCGGCGCCTACTCCCAATATCGATAAAATCGCCGGCAGGGGTGTCAGGTTTAAGAACGCTTACTGTGCATACCCCGTATGTCTGGCTTCCCGCAGCGCAATGCTGACAGGTCTGTACGCGCACACCACAGGCGCAGATACGAACCAGGATGTTCTGGATCGCCGCTACCGCACAATGGCACATCATTTTGCGTCCAATGGATACTATACCGGACTTATCGGGAAAATGCATTTCAACAATGCCTGCAATCACGGGTTCGATTTTTACATGAGCATAAACGACTGGCTTATGTACCTTGGGCCCAAAGTTCAGTATTATGCTGACGAAATCGGAAGCCATCAGATTTCACCGCAATTTTACTGGACCGTAGATGATGACGGTGCGGGCTTCCCAGATTTGCGTAATGTATGGATTGACGGAAAGTCTCCGTGGATCGGTCATGTTAATTCCATTCCTCCGGAAAAATACGCTTCGGCCATGGCCGAAGAAGATCACATGGAAAGTTTTATCGCCAGGGAGTCCGTTAAATTTCTTGAACTGAACGGGAAACAGCCATTCTTTCTTGTGGCAAGTTTTATGAAACCGCATACGCCGTTTCACCCTCCAGCCAAATATGCGGAAATGTACCCTGCGGACAGCATAAAGCTTAAAGACCCCGGCGACTTGTCAGAATATCCGGATTGCATACGTAAAATGTCACAAAATTTTTCAGGTTTTCCGGAAGTGAACCGTAAAAGCGCAATTGCAGGGTACCTGGGAAACCTGGCCTTTGTGGATACCCGCATTGGGTATTTGTATGATTCGCTGGAAAGGCTTGGCCTACTGGAAAATACCATTGTGATTTACACCTCCGATCACGGCGAGATGGACGGCGATCACGGTATATACCAAAAGTTCTGTATGTTTGATCCATCGGTCAAAATGCCGCTGATAGTAAGCTGGCCCGGACATTACGGGCAGAATGTAGTTTCTGACCGGCTTATCAACCAGATCGGTTTATACCCAACGCTTGTTGATCTTACAGGAACAGGGCCGGTTTCCTGCGTTCCGCTTGCACCGATGGACAATGCGCCGGCAGGGCTTGATGCGGAGAGCTGGGCCGGCAAGGTACTGCATCCGCTGGAGAGTGACAGCGATGACGAAGATGTTTTTTCCGAATACCGTGTAAAAAATTACTCACAAAGCGAATTCATGGTGCGTGATAAAAAATACAAGTATATTTATTACCGCAGCGGCGGCGATGTACTTTTCGATCTGGAAAAAGATCCGGGTGAATTTATAAATCTGGCAAAACGCAGCGGTTATACAGAGATCATTAAAACAATGCGGATGCGGCTGTTAAAATACATTGATATAAAATTCAGCGGAGAAAATTAATGAATTGGCTGGCAAAATGGATTTGGGATAACAGCGGCAAAAATCCGGAGAATCACCGGGCATGTTTCAGACATACATTTATTTTAACAGAAAAATTCGATGATGCGGTTTTACACATCACCGCTGATTCACGTTACACTGTCAGTATAAACGGCAGACGCATAGGCAGCGGTCCGGTACGAAACTGGACTGCAGAACTGCCCTATGACAGCTACCCGGTAAACGATTACCTTGTTCCCGGCGCCAATTCCATTGCTGTACTTGTAAACCATTACGGCATCAGCAGCTTCCAGTATATCGAAGGCCGGGGCGGTCTTTTGGCACAGCTTGATTTTTATAATAACGGAAAAATCTCCGCAAGTATCGGGACAGACAGTTCCTGGAAAACCGCAATACATTCCGGTTATAAAAAAACTGCGCCCATGGTCAATATCCGGCTTTCCTGGGGAGAAGTATACGATGCCAACCTGTTTGACAAAAACTGGATATGCACCGATTTTACGGACAGCTCCTGGGACAGCGCTGCCGTTATCGGAGAAACCGGAATGGAACCCTGGGGTATCCCGGTACAAAGGGACATTCCGTTTCTTACCGATGAACCGGTCTATCCCAAAAAAATCCTGTATAAAAATATTGTGAAACCGATCGGACAAACACTCTCAATAGATCTGCGGCGCTGTCTGTACGGATCGGCAAACGATGCCAACCGGCGCGTTTTTTACGCTTTCCTGACATCAGAAATTGAAGCTCCGTATTCAATGGACGGCCGCATAATCCTGTTCATGTGCCCGCATACCGAATTTTGGGGACATATAAGACTGGGCTCTCAGAATTTCGAATACAGGGACGGGCCTGTCTATAATGTTCATCTTGAAAAAGGCAGGAACCGCCTGTTTGCAGACATCAGCGGTCTGTACCGCGATACGGCCGTTTATCTTGGATTTGATTTTCCCGAAAACTTAAATGTGCGTGACTGGGCAGTAGTCGGGCCGTTCGGCATCAAGGCCGGCAGCAGGTGCGGTGTCCGATGCGATAATAAACTGCCGTTAACCCCCGAATATCTGGGTCTGAGGGATTCAACGGAAATTCCTGAGAAGGCCGATTTTATAAAATGGGCAAAACCGGTTCCGCAAGAATACCTGTTTACGGACAATGCGTACATAGATTCCGTATTCAGGACATTGGTCCGTTCGCAATCCGCTGCCGGTGATACGCATAACATGTGTATGGCCAATAACAGTTTTACTTCGGTTGTGCCGGACAGCGGCGGAGATTGGGAATTCCTGCTTGATCTGGGACAGGAACAATCGGGTTATCTGGAATTTGATATCGATTTTCCGCCGGCAGCTGTTCTTGATTTTTACATGTTTGAAAGCATGCATGATGGTTTTATTGAACATCCGCAGGGCACCAACAATGTCATGCGTTACATAACACGCACAGGCCGGCAGTTTTACCGTTCCAAGCTCCGGCGCGGCGGCCGTTTTATACAGTTCACAGTGCACAATCTGTCCGCACCCGCCAAAGTATATTCAATTCATTTCTGCCAATCGAATTATCCTGTTGCCGAAACCGGTTCTTTCCGCTGTTCTGACGCTCTGCTTAACCGCATATGGGAAATCTCACGCCACACTACCCGGCTGTGCATGGAAGACACTTTTGTCGACTGCCCGCTTTTCGAACAGACTTTCTGGGTGGGTGATTCCCGAAACGAAGCCCTGATCGATTATTATCTATTCGGCGCTTATGGAATTGTAAAACACAGCCTTAAACTGGCTGCCGGTTCATTGCGGCATTCGCCCCTGATTGAGTCCCATGTCCCAAGCGGATGGCGCAGCATAATTCCGGACTGGTCCTTTTTATGGGTAACCGCCTGCCGCGAGTATTACGAAATTACCGGTGACAGGGAATTCTTAAATGAAATTTATCCGGCCATGATTGCAACGGCAGACAACACAGAACAGTTTATGAACGCCGACGGTCTATTTGAGATCGAAGCATGGAACATGCTTGATTGGGCTCCCATGGATACCCCCGATACAGGCGTCATAACTCACCAGAACGCCTTTCTGGTCCGGGCACTCAATGACACCGCATATGCGGCCGCAATTCTGGGAAAAACCGATGATGAAAAACGGCTGCTTGAACGTTCGGCCGGATTGTGCAAAGCCATCAACCTGCATTTATGGAACGAAAACCTGCAGGCCTATGCTGACAGCCGTCATGCCGACGGGAAACTTTCCGGGGTTGTCGGATTGCAGACTAATCTAGCGGTACATTTGTGCGGATGCGCGGCCGGCAGCAGAAAGCAAATAGTAGAAAAATACCTGGTTAACCCGCCGGATAATTTTCTAAAGATCTACAGTCCTTTTGTAAATTTTTTCTATTATGAAACATTGATTAAACAGAACAGCCTCAATACGGTGCTTGATGACATGCGTAAAGTATGGGGGCGTATGCTGGAATACGATGCCACCACATGCTGGGAATGCGCTACCCGCTGGGAGGGGTTCTTTTTCCTGCCCGGTTATCTAACACGCAGTCACTGTCACGCATGGTCTGCGGCGCCGGCTTATTTTTTGGGTGCTTATATTCTGGGTGTACGTCCCCTGGAACCGGGATGCGCTAAAATTATTATAGAGCCTCAAATGTGCGGCCTGTCGTGGATCAGCGGGAGTGTGCCGGTTCCGCAGGGAAGGATAGATGTCAGCGTTAAATATGTTAAGAATGTACTGACCGCAGATATTTCTGTACCGGCCGGGGTTAAGGCTGAACTGCACATGCCTAAAGACTGTGTTGTCAACCTAAAGCAGGGAACATTATGAAAATCAATGATTATTTAAATCCCGCCTCTCAATGGAGGGCAAAACCTTTCTGGGCGCTCAATGATGAACTGGATGCAGACGAAATTCGGCGGCAGATTAATATATTCAGGGAAATGGGTTTTGGCGGGTATTTTATGCATTCCCGCGTAGGTTTAAAAACACCGTTTCTCGGTGACAAGTGGTTTGAGATGATTAAAGCCGGTATCGACGAAAGTAAAAAAACCGGGATGGAAACCTGGCTCTACGATGAGGACCGCTGGCCAAGCGGTATTGCGGGCGGTTATGTGACCATGGATCACCGCTGCCGTGTCAAAAGGCTGCACTGCCTGCGTACAAAAGGAGACAGCATACCAACCAATGCGATTGCAGTCTTCAGGGCAGAAATTCGGGACGGCTGCCTGGTTTCATATCAGAAAATAAATCCCGTTGTTCCGGGAAATTCAGCACAGGCAGGTAAGATCATTCCCGGTGATGATGAAGATGTATTGGCGTTTTGCGTGCAGACAGGATTTCCGAATGACAGCAATATAGGTTTTTATAACGGTACTACTTATATTGATACACTGAGCAAACAAACAGTGGCCAGGTTTATTGATGTTGCTTACAAACCGTATCTGCAGTTCAGAGACGAATTCGGAAAAGGCATAAAGGGGATTTTTACCGATGAGCCTAACCGGTCGGTTTTCCTGGGCACCCCGTACAATACGGAATGGGAACGCCAGGGAAGCCAGTATCAGATCCCGTGGACAACAGATTTTGCGGCGGAATTCGAAAGACGTATGGGTTACGGGATCCTTGACCGGCTGCCTGAGGTATTTTTTAATAGAGCCGGTGAGATTAAATCAAAAGTACGCTATGATACCGCGGAAGTTACAGCGCAGCTTTTTTTGGAAGCGTATATTGAGCAGATTTCCCGATGGTGCGGCGAGAACGGACTTACCCTCACCGGACATTTCCTGGGCGAGGACGATCTTTACATGCTTAGCTGGGGCTGCGGCGTAGTCGACCGGTTTTATGAATCCATGCAGGCGCCCGGCATTGATCTTATAAGCGGACGTGTAGAGTACATGGTCCCGAAACAGGTTCAGAGTGCGGCAAGACAATTCGGCAAGAAATGGACTATGTGTGAAATGTATGCGCATTCCGGCTGGGGCTACAGTTTACAGCAGTATAAGTCCTACGGGGAATGGAACACAGTATTTGGTATCAATCTGCGCTGTCCGCACCTGTCCCTTTACAGCCTGGCCGGCCAGCGCAAACGGGACTGTCCTCCGGATCTATCTTTTCAGCAGGCCTGGCACCGCGATTACAAAGCAGTCGAGGATCATTTTGCACGGCTTGGAATGGCTGTAACCGGCGGCGCTCCCCTTTGTTCACTGCTGGTTATACATCCTGTAGATGCAGTCTCAGGCATATTGCTGCCCGGCTGGGCGGCTCACAGACCAGGAGCAGACTACAGCGAACCATTCTGGGAATATGAAAAATCATTTAAATCATTCACCAGATCCCTAATGGGACTGCAGATTGATTTTGATGTCAGCGAAGAAGCAATGATAGAGAAACATGGCCGCATGGAAAAATACGGCGATGGCGTGCAGCTGGTTATCGGACAAATGCGTTACAGATGCGTAGCGGTGCCGCCCCTTATAAGTATGCGCCGGGGAATTGCCGCATTGTTGTCTCAATTCGCAGCATCCGGCGGGCGTGTTGTTTTTATAGACAAGCCTGTGAGTGTCATTAATTTTGCTGACAATTTATGCTTTGCCGATTTCCCGGTAATCGGGAATTCCTTTAAAGAAATAGAATCCGAATTTTCGGTATACGGTACAGTCCGTGTGAACGGTGATAATTCTTCTGACATACTCGCCATGCACCGCCGCGGAGATGAATACGATACACTGCTGCTGGTAAATACCCGGCTTAATACGGGTTTCAGCGGGAATGTTAATCTGCAAAGCGAAGGCCAGGTACAGATATTCAATACGCTGACCTGTGAACGTCTTGTCATTAACGCAGAACAGGCCGGCAGCAGGATTAAATTCTCCATAGAAATTCCAAAGGGCGGCAGCGCCCTGTTTTTCATTGTTAAAATACCCGAGAAACTGCCTGCTTTTAAACTAAAAAATTATACCGGGAAACTCTGCAGCGCAGGTCCTTTTAACATTGAACTGGATTCCCCCAATATCCTGCTTTTGGACAGGCCCCATTTTTCTGCCCAAGGCGGCCCCGAAGGAACAGCGCACATCCTGCAGACCGACACAGCAGTCCGGAATTTTATGGGCCTGGAAAAACGCAGCAACAGCATGTACCAGCCGTGGTTTAAACGTACCTTTTTATCCGGCAGCAGCAGGCATTGCTCTGTGAAACTGGAATACAGTTTTGAGGCTGCAAGCATTCCTGCCGGCGAATTGTACCTTTGCCTTGAACAGCCTGAGCATCATACATTGATCGTTAACGGTAAACCGCTGGAACAGATAGACTGCGGTTATTTGGCCGATAAATGCATCCGGAAATTGCGGCTTGAAAATTCATTATTAATAGAAGGCCTAAACACAATTACAAGCATTTGCGACTTTGATGAAGAGACTGACCTTGAGGCAATGTATTTGCTCGGAGACTTCGGCGTAACGGTTAATGGCTTTAACCTGTCGCTAGTTCCGCCTGTCCGGCAGTTATGGCCCGGAGACATTACAAAACAGGGACTGCCTTTTTACGCAGGAAGCGTCAAGTACAATATGTGTGCGGGTGAACCAGGCATCCTGCATGCGGATAATTTCCGGGGCATAGCATTGCGCCTTTATACACCAGGCAGGGAACCCCTGCTGCTGCCGTTTGAACCTTACGAAGCGGAGGTTCAAGCCGGCAATTTTACACTGGAACTGATCTGTTCCATGGGCAATGCCCTGGGCATTGAACGGCACAACGAAAACGGTTATCCGCTGGAACCCCAGGGCCTGATGTCCAGCCCCGCGATTTTGGTCTGATTTTACTATATAATAATGGTAATTAAGTAACAGGAGCCTGTAAATGAACAGCATTACTTCATCAAACCTTGGTAATCTTTGCCTGTTGTCAGACGCAAAATCACGATCGATAAGTCCGGAAAACATGAAGGGTGAAAAAGGCAGGGGCGGTATGGCCGGTTTGGACACCGGCACGGCAAGAAACGCCGCGCGCGAACTGGGCAAGGGCTGGAAAGTAAATCCATATATTGCGATAAAACCGCATGAAGTTTTTGAAATTGCCAATATTGAGGGAAGCGGCGCCATTACCCATATCTGGATGACGCCTACAGGAAAATGGCGCAATACAATAATCCGTTTTTATTGGGACGGCCAGGCAGCGCCGTCGGTGGAATGCCCGGTCGGCGACTTCTTTTGTTCCGGCTGGCAATGTTACAGCCAGATTTCTTCCCTTGCTGTCTGCGTTAATCCGGGCAGCGCTTTTAACTGCTACTGGAATATGCCTTTTAATAAAAATTGCAGAATTACCCTGGAAAACCGCGACGAAGAAAACGTTACTTATTATTACCAAATAGACTATATACTTGCGGCTGCTCCGGAGTCCGCTGATAATTCTGCCCCGCTGAACTTCGCGTATTTCCACGCCCAGTTCCGCAGAAACAATCCGCTGCCCTATAAATCGTTGCACACGATCCTTGACGGGGTAAAAGGTAAGGGCCAATACGTGGGCACCTACATGGCCTGGGGAGTAAACAACAACGGCTGGTGGGGAGAAGGTGAAATAAAATTTTACCTGGACGGCGATGAATATCCGACTATCTGCGGCACAGGGACGGAGGACTACTTCTGCGGTTCCTACGATTTTGAAGACCCCTATACAAGGGATCGCTACATTTCGTTTACAACACCGTACACTGGTTTCCACGAAGTAAAGCGCGACGAACTCTACAAAAGCCAGAAACGCTTTGGAATGTACCGCTGGCACATAACCGATCCCATACGGTTTGATCGGGATTTAAAAGTAACGATCCAGGCGCTTGGGTGGCGCGAAGGCAAACGCTACCTGCCGCTGCAGGATGATATTGCCTCCGTCGCTTTTTGGTACCAGACCCTGCCGGCCGCTCCTTTCCCGGTTCTGGCGGACAGGGATTATCTGGAAGTGATTTAGGTAATTGTTCCGGAATTACTTACACGGAACTACTTACGCCCAACTGCTATCAAAGTCTGCGCGTCATTATCGTAGGGCGATTCGTCCCAGTTTCCGTAGAGCTCTACCGCGGAAAAACCGGCCTGGTACATCATGGTCCGCAGTTCGGAAGCAGCGTAAAGTCTCTGCACAAAAACCTTTTCCCGCCGTTTGCCGCCTTTGATAAGGATCCAGCGGTTCCAGGTGCTGGCCCAGGAATCAACGGGCATACATTCGGTCAGGACAGTAAAACCTGCGCGCTCGAACCATTCGGCTTCGGTGTAATCCCGTATTGCGATTTCTTTTCCCAATACATCAATGATAAACGCGCCGCCTTCGCGCAGGGAGTAAAGGGCGTTTTTTAAAAAAAGCAAATCGTCGGTTTGATATTCAAAATAGCCAAAAGAATTGTACAGGTTGACGGCCGCCTCATATGTGTTTTTTCTTTTAAAATGGCGTACGTCATCCTGGATAAATTCTATGTCCAGTCCCTCGTAAGCGGCGTCTTCACGGGCGGTTTCAAGGTAGGAAGCGGTTATGTCAACACCTGCGGCTTCAAAACCCCGGCGTGCGAGCTCAAGGGTTATCCGGCCAAAACCGCAGCAGAGATCGATAATGCGCGGACCGGATGCCTGCGATCTTACACTGACTGGTTTATTATCAACCTGTTTTTCGCCGTAAAGATTTAAGCCTGCTAACCTGGTAACACCGTCGGCCACGATCTGTACTTCACTCCAGCGTTTTTCATCAAACATGATCGGAGCGTATTGTTTCCAGAATTCCTCATCATTGAACCACTCTTCCCTATATGCCATTTTGCTTTTTGCCTTTTAAATTTATTTTTTATACCGATATACATAATAGGGGTATTTTTTATGAAAAGATACGGCATAAAAAGCCAGGCCGGTAAAATAGAATATTTTGATATACTCTCCGAAGATAATGACGGATACAGGGTCAGACTAACCAGAATTATCGACGGCAGCGAAAAAATTACCGAAATTGGCATACCCCGCCATCTTTTTAACCTCTGTCTGCGGACAGGATACATAAGCGAGCTGAACTTCGCTGCATAACCGGATCGGCAGGTTTAACCCGCTGTCTGCGCCCGCTATTTGCGGCCGCCCGCAAAGGCTGTTTGCGGCTAACCGCTGCGACACCGCCCGCGGCAAAGCTACTTGCGGGGATTTTGACTGTATTTTAAACTTTAATCATAATGAAAATCCGTTCCAAAATTATTTTGGTAGTCCTGCCTTTAATAATTGTAACTTTGTTTCTTGCGGAAACGGCTTCTTATTTTTCCGCGGTTAACGGTGTAACCCGCATTGCGCGGCAATTCCTTAGTTACAAGGCCGGCGAGCTGGAAAAATACGCAGAAAACCAATGGGAACTTTTAACCGAAAATAATTTCGCGTCCAGACCCGACATGGTTGAGGCAGCAAAAAAAGCGGTGGAGAATTACGCCCAAAGCATAATATTAAGCAATACCGAATGCATCCTGGCTCTTGATGACTCAGGCTCTGTTGTCATGGCTACTTCGCCAATGGAACTTAAGCCAGAAGAAACACCGGCAATTATGCAGTTGCTGAATGAAGAAAACGACGGTATCCAGACTGTAACAATGGCCGGCGCGGAACGGATAATAAAGGCCTTCTATTTTACACCGTTTCAGTGGTATATAATTCTTACAGAAAAAAGCTCAACCTTCTACAGCGACGCGGATCAGATACGTTTCCAGACTCTGATCATTCTGGCAATCGCATTGCTAATTTCTGTTACAATGCTTGTTTACTTCGCGCGGCGCCTGACCAATCCGCTGGCCAGGATCATTAAGGCAATGAATTCGATTATAAGCGGGGCGGATCTCGCGTCAAGAGTGGATGTTGAATACCGCGATGAAACAGGCAAGCTCGCTTCGACTTTCAACCACATGCTTAAAGAACTGGAAAAAGCCTACAGCCAGATAAAGCGTTATGCTTTCGATGCGGTTCTGGCGGGGAAAAAAGAACAGAGGATACGCCAGATTTTTCAGAAGTATGTACCAAAAAGCGTTATTGACAGGTGTTTTACAACACAGGGATCAATGCTTAAAATCGGCGAGGACCTTAACCTTTCCATTCTTTTCTCCGACATACGCGGCTTTACAACGATCTCCGAACAATTTAAAAACAACCCGGTTGATCTTGTTGAATCCCTTAACAGGTATTTCTCCGATCAGGTTGATATAATAATGAACAGAAACGGCATTGTCGACAAATACATCGGAGACGCGATCATGGCTTTCTGGGGCGCTCCGGTAAATCAGGAGGACGACGCGCTTGCGTCCGTATTGTCCGGTCTTGATATGATCGACGCTCTGGCCGGCTTTAATAAAAAACAAAATAAACTGGGCAAGCCCGAATTCCAAATCGGCATCGGCATCAATTACGGTCTGGTCACCGTGGGCAATATAGGAAGCGAGCGCAAGATGGATTACACGGTAATCGGCGATGAAGTGAACCTTGCCTCGCGTATGGAAGGCCTAAATAAAATGTACCATACCGAATTGCTCGTTACGGAATCCGTATACTCAAGGATATCATCCGGTAATAATATTTCAAAAATATACTGCCGCCTGCTGGACATAGTCGCAGTAAAAGGCAAAAGCGAAGGCGTAAAAATCTACACCGTAAAACGGGCATTAAGCGGCGCTGAAGAAAAGGCCTGGCAAATCCACAACCGCGGAATGGAATTCTACCTGCCCCCAAAACGCGATTTTAAATCCGCAGCCGATTGTTTTAATGAAGCCCTGTCCCTGCTGCCCGGTGATTTTAACGCGGCAAACCTTCTGGAACGCTGCCGGATTTACTTGACCGATCCGCCTCCCCCTGACTGGAACGGCGTGGAAGTAATGAACAGCAAGTAGATAAACTACTGCACCGCCTGCGCGATTGCCTGCTGTATTATGGTCAGCAGATCACGTCTGGCCTGCGGCCCCAGCAGGGCCTGGACGTTTGGGTTTTCTATCGCGGCCTCAACTGCAGAAGGTACGATATTAACGCGGCTGCGGAGATCATCGTATGACTGGCCGATTTCGCTGATATGACTCTGTAATTGATCATTGATATTGTTAAGCTGGGTAATTTGCTGATCGCGTGAAGTTATTCCCAAATTTAAACCGGTGATTTGCTGATCGCGGGAAGCAGCTTCGGTGTTAAGCTGGGTAATCTGGCGGCCCTGCGCGTCAGATACCGCGTTGAGCTGACTATAACGCTGCTCCAGCGCGGCCGCGGCCGTATTAAGCTGGCTGATTTTTTGATCCTGCGAAGTAATCTGGTTTTTTAAATCCGTTATGGTATCATCACGCTGGTTCAGCGATTGCTGCTGGTTTAAATTAACGCCCGCCAGGTTTGATAACTGATCGCGCAGATCGGCGATCATGTTCTGCTGATCATTTATCCTGCTGTCATATTCCGCGATAATCTGGGTTCTGGTTGAGTCCTGCGAATTCAGTATATCGATAATCCGCTGCTGGGCATCTTTGGCCTGTTCAAGCTCGGTAATCCTCGACTTTAGCGGAGTCACCGCAGCATCCAGCATTGCCGCGTTTTCCTGGTCGCGGCGTGCAGCGTCCGAAGCGGCATTTGAAGCTGCGGCCTGTAAACCGGCGACATCTATAAGGGCCGCGGTTTCTTCCAGAGTTTTAACTGCTGCCAGGTGGGTTTGCCTGCGCGCTTCCATGGTACGGCTGCCGGAAAATACCTGACTGTTAAGAAATTCTTCCATCGTAATAAAAAGTTTCTGAGCCTCGCTGAATTTACCGCTGTTTATATAAGAGTCCGCCGTTTTATAAAATACGCCAAGCTGGGCTTCAGCGGCCGCGGATCTGTCCTGTTCTGTTGAAAGTCTGGCTAGTTCCTGATTTGCCGCTCCAAGACTGGCCTGGCTTTGCTCAATTTGCGCGGATAAATTCTGCGCCCTTTCATCGGCCTGTGTCCTTAGCCCCGCTTCCCTAATCCTTGAGTCTTCAAGAATCGCGGTCCGCTCATCCTGAAGCTGCTCAAGATTGTCCTGGTATTCGGCCTGTAAATTCTGCAGATACTCCGCCCTCTCTTTTTGCTCCTCGTTCATGTCTTCCATGGACTGTTCAAGCTGTTTGTATTCTTCGCCGGCATCGGCAAGCCGGCCCATCATATCATTTATTTGTTTTTCTTTTTCCGTCAGCCTGTTGGTGGTATCTTTTCTTATCTCCTGAATAAGCTTGCGTTCCGTAATTCCAAGCGGCGCGGAACCCAGCCGTATTGTTTGATCGCCGCGGCTCTGAAAAGTCCAAAGCAAGACAAAACCGCCGGCCAAAAGCAGGAGAGCGGCAATGTTCACCAGCACCGGAAAAATAACACCGCGCTTGCGGGCCTCGTTCCTTAACTGGCCGTCAGGGGGAATTATGCCTTTTTCTACGCTTAAAGAATTTATTTTGTTAAGTATTTCCTGCTGTTCATCAACAGAAAAACCGGAAGCTGTATCAAATACAATTCCGGCATCTCCGCTGCCGCCGGAAGAAGAACCCGTTTGCGGATTATTATTTTCCATCACCATACCTCGATAAAAACAAAAGTTTTAAACCTCAACGCTTTTTGCTTCCTTGGGCGCCAGCCGCACTCCTCCGGCCTTAAGTCCGCGGACATTGTAATCGGTAACCTTAAAACTTTCCTTGAGGGACCTAAGACGCGGCTTTGGAACATAGTGAATATTAAAAGCGAACTTGGGTCTGGTATCTATGTGCAAAACCTTTGCGCCCTCCGGAACCAGGGAGTAATCCTTGTTCATAATCCAGCCGTCAATTATGCAGCGTTTGATGCAGGCGTAACCGGTTTCCGCTTCTTTGTAGATAATGGTGAAAATTATTTTTGAAAGTTCTTCCTTGTCCGCAACTCCTATCCACCACGCGTCCGGACCTACAAAAGATTTTTCCGGCAAATCGCAGACAGACCAGAATCCGTTGTTTCTTATTACAAGGATGCGGTCAAATGAAGAGCATTCGGCCTCGACTTTCCCGGCGACAGCCGTTCCCACATAGCCCGTTTTGGAATCGTACTTGAGTTCGATATCTTTTTTAACAACTTCTTTGACATCAATTTTTTCGAAGGCGCCGACTTTGGTGCGCCTGGCGCCCTTGTTGTAATCCTCGCTGGCTATTATATTTGCGATTATTGTATCAAGGCAGCCAATGGCATACGCGACTATGTTTTTTAAAAGTCCGTTAATCTCCTTTATGCGCGCAAGGATTTCTTCCATTTCCTTATGGGCCCTGTTAATGTCAAAAAGGGAGATCCGGCGTATTGGAATCTTTAACAGATGATCGACATCTTCGCTGCTGACGCCCCGCGGCCCCACTTCCTTCATAAAGGGCTTAAAGCCGTCGATTACGGCCTTTTCTACGCTTTCGGCGGTGCGCATTTTTTCAATGTTTTTATATATCCGCTCCTCGATAAAAATACGTTCAAGGGTCCGCAGGTGTACCTTGTCCAGCAGATCTTTTTTTTCCAGTTCAAGTTCCCTGGTCAGAATTTTTACAAGCTGCTTGGCGTGGTGTTTGATCACATCGGTTACGGTCATTACTTCCGGAAGACCGTCTTTGATCACAAGCAAATTGACGGAGATTGACTGCTCGCATTCGGTAAATGCAAAAAGCGCGTCAACCGTTTCCTGCGAATAAATGCCGCGGGCAAGTTTTATTTCGATCTCGACCTTCTCGGAAGTAAAATCGTTGATTGAAAAAAGTTTGATGCGTCCGGCCTTGGCCGCGTTTTCAATACTGGCGATTATGCTCTCTGTGGTTGATCCGTACGGCAGTTCCCTAATGACAATACGTTTGGGATCCGATGTATCCAGTTTTGCCCGGACAAGTACCTTCCCGTTGCCGTCCCTGTAATCGGAAACATCCACCAGGCCGCCTGTCGGGAAATCCGGGTACAGCTCGAATTTTTTACCGGCCAGACAGTTCTTCTCAGCTTCCAGCACTTCGATAATATTGTGGGGCAGAATCTTTGTTGACATTCCGACCGCGATGCCTTCCGCGCCCATTACCAGGATTACAGGAATTTTTGCCGGGAAAAGAAGGGGTTCCCTGTTGCGGCCGTCATAGGAATCGACATAGGTAGTCAGTTTGGGATTGTAAAAAATATCTTTGGACAAGGCGGAACAGCGGCATTCGATATAACGGGGCGCTGATGCTTCGTCGCCGGTATAAACGTTGCCGAAGTTCCCCTGCCTGTCAATAAAATATTCTTTGTTGGCAAGCACTACCAGGGCCGGCCCAATGGAGGCGTCTCCGTGCGGGTGGTACTTCATGCACTCGCCGGTAATGTTGGCCACCTTGTGAAACTTGCCGTCGTCCTTTTCAAAAAGGGTGTGAAGGATCCGGCGCTGCACAGGTTTTAGGCCGTCTTCCAGATCCGGGATTGCCCGATCCTTTATTACGTAAGAAGCGTATTCCAAAAAATTGCGATCAAAAATATTTTTAATAAAAGCCACAGTACCAATCCTTTAAAAATCACCCGGCATATTCTATTAGGTTTTTCATAATATAATCACGGCGCTCCGGCGTATTTTTACCCATGTAAAAATTCAGCACCTGGGGAACCGCCTTGAGGGCGCTCACCGTTACAGGCACAAGCCGTATATCTTCGCCTATAAACTGGCCGAACTCTTTTGGGCTTATCTCGCCTAAGCCCTTGAACCGCGTTACCTCGCTCTGGGTTCCGAGATCGGTAACCGCAAGATCCCTTTCTTTTTCTGTGTAACAATAACGGGTTTCTTTTTTTGTCCTTACCCTAAAGAGCGGGGTCTCAAGGATATGGATCCTGCCTGCGGTAACAAGTTCCTCGAAGTACGAAAGAAAGAATGTAAGCAACAGATTGCGTATATGGAAACCGTCAAAATCAGCGTCGGTCGCGATTACGATCCTGGCATACCGCAGGCCGGTAATGTCATTTTCGATGCCAAGCGCCATCATCATATTGTAAAGTTCTTCGTTCTTGTAAATGGAAGCGCGTTTCTTGCCGTACATGTTTTCGACCTTGCCCCGCAGCGAAAAGAGGGCCTGGGTCATTACGTTCCTGCTTGATACCATGGAACCGGTCGCGGAATCTCCTTCGGTAATAAAGATCGTGGAATTATCCCCTTCCTTGCCGTCTTCCAGATGGTATTTGCAATCCTTTAATTTGGGTATTTTGAGGGCGATCCGCTTGGCCGCTTCCCGCGCTTCTTTTTTAACCGCGTTAAGTTCCGTGCGCAGGCTCTCGTTGGACAGGATCTTTTGTTCCAGCAGCTTGGCAGCTTCGACATTTTTATGCAGCCAGTCTTCAACCGCGTCCTTGGTTTCCTGTACCAGCCAGGCCCGTATGTCGGTATTGCCCAGCTTGTTTTTCGTCTGGCTCTCAAATACCGGATTCTTTATCTTTACGGCTACCGCGGCGATTGTCCCTTCCCTTATGTCTTCGCTGCGGTAATCTTTTTTAAAATAAGTCTGAATCCCCTTTAAAAAACCTTCCTTGAATGCTGAAAGGTGGGTGCCTCCGTCGGAAGTAAACTGGCCGTTTACAAAGGAGAAGTACCCTTCCCCGTAATTGTTGGTATGTGTAAAAGAAAATTCCAGCTGGCCATGGCCGGAATGATCGCCCTTATAATAACCAATCGGGTATAACAATTCGTCGCCGGCTTCCTGGGAAAGAAGATCGTAAAGCCCGCGCTTGCTTATGTAAGGCTTGCCGTTATAGGCAAGAGTGAGGCCGGTATTGAGGTAAGTATAGTTAAGGATACGCAGCTCGACAAATTCCGGGTTAAACTCGTATTCGCCGAATACTTCCTTATCCGGAGTAAACTCAACATAGGTTCCGTTCTTCTGTTTATCGCCGCCCTTAATCGAGGAGAGTTTTCCCTTTCTGTCGGTTTTGAGAACGCCTTTTTCAAAAATGGCTTCCGCGAAATTTCCATCCCTGATCGCCACCACCCTAAAGCGGGATGACAGGGCGTTAACAGCCTTGGTCCCGACGCCGTTAAGGCCGACAGAGAACTGAAACACATCGTCATTGTACTTGGCGCCGGTGTTAATAACAGAGACGCACTCGACAAGTTTACCAAGCGGAATGCCCCTGCCGTAGTCGCGTACTTTGGCAACACCGTCCTTAATGACAATGTCAATTTGTTTGCCGTTGCCCATAATAAATTCGTCTATACCGTTATCGATGATTTCCTTGAGCAGAACATAGATGCCGTCATCAGGGTTGGAACCGTCGCCGAGCCTGCCGATGTACATTCCGGTCCGCAGGCGGATGTGCTCAAGCGAAGAAAGCGTAGTTATTTTTGATTCATCGTATACAGCGTCATTTTTGATTATTGCCTGTTTGGGCGGCGAGACAGTTTTTTGCGGCTCCGGAGTCTTTGCCGGAGCCTGTGTTTTTGCAGAAACCGGAGTCTTCGCCGATGCCTGTGTCCTTGCCGGAGCCGATGTCTTTGCCGGAGGTTTGGGCGATGTCTGGGTTTTGGGTGAAGCCGCGGTTTTTTTTCCGGAAGCTTTTACAGGATCGGCTTTCCTGATTTGCTTAGTCTTTGCCATATTTTTCCGTCAGCCCGTCAATCCTGTCCTGAGCTGCTTTGATCTTTGTTTCAATTTCTGTAATTGACGCCTGGGCTTCTTCTATGGTTTGCTGTTTCTCTTTTATGGTTTCCTGGAATCCTGCAATATCGGCTTTTTCATTTTCAATAGCGATTGCAGCTTTGGTATATTCTATCTTTTTCTCGGTAATTTCAAGCGACTCATCCAGAGCTGTTATTTTTTCGTAAAGAGGTTCTTCGTTTTTAAGTAAAGAAGCAAGCGGCTTCTTCCATTCGCTTTTTCTGACCAGGGCGCCAAAACGAAGATGGACTTTGCGTACTTCATCTTTGGTCTTGTTAATATTCATTTCCAGTTCCGATATCCTGCGCGCGGGATTGCCTTTTTGATCAAGGGCCTGTGTAGTCGCGCGGCGCTGCAGGCGGTACCTCTCGATTTCATCTTTCAATGAGATCTGGAGGTTCCTTAGGTCTTTTGCTTTCTCAACAAGGCCGGCAATTTCGCCGGTCTGGGCAAGGGATAATTCCTCCTGGGATAATTTACCGGAAGAAGGATTATCAACTCCGGCAAGGAACTGTTCGCCGGCTGATCTATAAAGTTTTTCCAGATCGCCTTCGCTTTTGGAAAGCGTAGCCCTGGCCATCATCCCCTTAACGCCGTTCCCAATTTTTGATAAAAAATAACCATCGGTATTATTAAGTTCTTCCAGTTTTTTTTGCTGGAAATCAATTTTTAAAGTTATATCGTTAAATGATCGTTCAAAGGAAGCGTTAAAATTTTCAAAAGCGGGATCTTTTAATGCAAATCGGCCCAATTCTGTATTTGCAGGAGGTATCTCCCTTGCTTTATCATTTTTTTCGCGTTCCGTACGGGTAATGTCTTCTTCGAGTTTACTTAAAAGACTCAAATCCGCCTCAATAATTCCAATATTCTCCTGTGAATCGGATATTTCCCTTAAAAGCCTGTTTTTTTCTCCCAATAATGCCAAAGGACTGTCACCCCCGTCCTCCGCAGAAGAAGGTTTTGCAGAATTAGGCATGGAACCGGTTAATTCCATTTGAGAAATCAGGGATTCACCAATATTTTCCAGAAGGTTATCCAGTAACTTCTGGGTCTCGGCTTTGCCGGCTTCCAGACTTTGAAGTATTTTTTTATTATCTTCCATAAGATAAGTATACTGTGTTATTGACAATAAGGCCATACCATACCATTATTAATTAGCCGCATTTAATAGGAGTTATTGATGAGTTACACCATTGATCAAATCAGAAATATCGTAATCGCCGGACACGGCGGTACCGGTAAAACTACCCTTTTTGAACATTTATTATATGCCGGAGGGGCAATACCCAAAACAGAAACGACCGGTTCCGGTAAAACTGTCAGTGATTCGGCGCCCGAAGAAATTGAGCGGAAAATATCTATTTATGCGGCAATGGCCCATATCGACCGGGGTGAAAAGAAAATCAACCTGCTTGATACACCCGGTTCTTCTGATTTTACAGGGAATGTAATCACAGCGCTTCGCGCCTGCGAATTTGCCCTTTTGGCTGTTGACGGTTCTGTGGGAGTTCAGATTGAAACCATAAAACTCTGGCGCAGTCTGGAAGAAAGAGGCAAGCCCAGGGGAATATTCATTACAAAACTCGACAATGATCGCGCTGATTTTGACAATACCCTCTCTGATATAAAAGAAAAACTCAAAGCCGAACCGGTGGCAATAACCATGGCCATAGGGAACGGCGCCGATTATAAAGGCGTAATTGATTTACTGAACGAAAAAGCCTGGCTGGTCCAGGGTGACGGTTCCGCAGTTGAAGCGGAAGGTCCAATACCGGCGGAGTTAAAGGATGAAGTCGCGGCTGCCCGCGAACGCCTGGTAGAAGCGGCTGCCGAGGGCGACGACCATCTGATGGAACTCTATTTGGACAAGGGCGAACTAACAACTGAGGAAATTCACCGCGGCCTTATTCTTGCGGTAGGAGAACATAAGATCCTGCCGGTCTTTGCGGGATCGGCATTCAAAAATTCCGGCCTTATACCGTTCCTGGATTTTGTACTTGAGGCTGTACCCGGTCCCAAGGGCGCAAAAGATATTATTGTTGACAACGCCGGTAAAGAAAGCGAGCTGGTCCTCGACGCGGATAAACCCCTTGCGGCTCTGGTTATCAAGACAACCTATGATCAGTTCTCCGGCAAGCTTTCCTGGGTAAAGGTTATCTGCGGCAAATTAACCGCGGACTCCGAAATTTACAATGTAACGGACAGTAAAAAAGAAAGGGTGAGCAAGATCTATACCTGCCAGGGGAAGAAGCTCGAAGAAGCAAAAGAATTCTGCACCGGTGATATCGGGATCTTAACAAAATCCGCAACTTTAAAAACAAATGATACAATTACATCCGGGGACAGCAGTTTTAAATTTATACCGCTAAGACTTCCGGAACCTGTACATTCGGTAGCGGTCAGCGCCGCATCCAAGAAAGACGACGACAAGCTCGGCGAATTCCTGGTGCGCGCCACAGAAGAAGACAAAACTTTCCGTTATGTATACAACGCAGAAACCAAAGAAACCGTTATCTCGGGAATGGGCGAGCTCCAGATAAACATAATACTGGACAAGGTAAAATCAAACCAGAAGATCGAAGTTCAGACTTCCATACCCAGAGTAGCTTACCGCGAAACCATTACAAAAAAATCCGGCGCGGAATATACGCATAAAAAACAAACCGGCGGTCACGGCCAGTACGGCAAAGTAGTACTGGAAATAGCGCCGCTGGGCCGCGGAGAAGGTTATAAATTCGAAAATAAAATCTTCGGCGGAGCAGTTCCAAAGAACTACATCCCGGGCGTTGAAAAAGGTATTGCGGAGGGAATGGCCCACGGTACCATGGCCCAGTACCCGGTAGTTGACGTGGAAGTAGCCATTGTCGACGGTAAATACCATCCTGTTGATTCGTCGGAATTGTCATTCAAACTTGCGTCAAGGAACGCCTTTAGGGAAGCCATGAAGCAGGCCAACCCGACTATCCTTGAACCTATAATGAGCCTTACAGTTTTTGTGGAAGACAAGTACCTGGGCGACGTAATGAGCGACCTGTCAGGCAAGCGCGGACGTATTCTGGGACAGGATTCCACAGGCGGCATCGCAGAAATACGGGCAGAAGTACCCCAGGCCGAGCTGCTGCGCTATTCAATAGATTTACGTTCGATTACGTCCGGGACCGGTTCATTCGGCATTGCCTTTGACCACTACTCCCCGATTTCCGGCCGCATTGCCGACGATGTAATCAAAGCCGCAGAAGCCTTCAAGATCCAGGAAGAAGAAGAGTAAAGATTAGTGGAGTGGTAAGTAGTAAGTAGTTAGTAGAGAGTGGAGGAGTAGTAAGTAGTAGGTAGAGAGTAGTTAGTAGAGAGTGGTTAAAAGTTAGTGAGGATTAGTTAGCAGAAAATAGCAAGTGGGTAGCAGTCGTAACCCGGTTAGCACGCCGCATCCCCACTCCCTACTCCCCATTCCTACTTCCTATTCTCCATTGAAACATAATCAAGCCTGGGCTGTACACATTTATAAGCGGGCCGCATAATTCTGCCGCCGGAAATTATTTCTTCCAGGCGGTGGGCTGCCCAGCCGGCGACACGGCTTATTGCAAATATCGAAGTGTTTAAATCTTCCGGAATTCCAAGCATTTTATAAACAAAACCTGAATAAAAATCCACATTTGTACAGATACTTTTGGCGGATTTTTTAACTTTTTTAAAAACTTCTGGCGTTAATTTTTCAATCATGCGGTAGAGTCCCAGCTCCCGCGAATAGCCTTTTTCTTCTGCAAGAAGCTCGGCCTTGTCCCTTAATAAAATAACTCTTGGGTCAGAAACTGTATAAACCGCATGGCCCTGGCCGTAGATAAGCCCGGATCTGTCATTGGCCTCTCCGTGAAGTATGGCTGTAAGATAACCGGCGACTTCTTCTTCGCTGTCCCAGTGTTTTACACAGTTCATACAGTCTTCCATCATTTCCATAACCTTAAAGTTAGCGCCGCCGTGCCTGTAGCCTTTAAGCGACTGGATACCGGCGGAAAGCGCTGAATAAGTATCGGTCTCCGCGGAAGAAATTACATGAACCGCGAATGTGGAATTGTTTCCGCCTCCGTGTTCGGCATGGAGCACCAGGGCCAGGTCAAGAATATCGGCCTCAAGCTGGGTGTACTTCATGTCCGGCCTGATTAGCGAAAGGAAGTTCTCCGCGGTGGATTTGGCCGGATCCGGGTTATGTATAATAAGGCTGTCATTGGCGAAATAATGTTTTTTTGCCATATAAGAATAAGCCACAATGGTCGGGAACCTGGCAATCAGCTCCAGACACTGGCGCAGCACGTTCTCCGGGCTTTGATTTTCCGGATCGTTGTCGTAGGAATAAAGGGTTAACACAGACCTTGCCAGCTTGTTCATAATATCTTTTGACGGTGTTTTAATAATGCAATCTTCTGCAAAATTTACCGGCAGTTCCCGCAGGGATCCCAGAATCTCACAAAATTCATCAAGCTGGGGTTTGGTAGGCAGCAGGCCGAACAGCAGCAAATACGCGGTTTCCTCGAAACAGAACCTCTTCTCGGCGGCCGCGTTGCTGATCAATTCTTCCATATCGTAACCCCGATAAAAAAGCTTACCGGGTACGGCAACGACCTCGTTTTCATCGATTATATACCCATGTACATCTCCGATGCGGGTGAGCCCCACAAGAACACCTGTACCGTCAGAATTGCGTAAACCGCGTTTTACATTGAATTTATCGTATTGATCTATATCAATATAATTGTTCTCGATGGTGTCTTTTATAAAATCCTTTACATCTCTCATAAAACACTCCTTGTATAAATATACAGAAATATACCAGAAAAATGAATATTTTTGCAATATGGGAAAATGGAATTCCAATTAAAAAAAGGGCCTTTAATTAGTTTTAATTAAAAATATTACGAATTTTTTCTTTACCGGGGAGGCGGTAAATGTTAAAATCCTTATCCAGGCTGATTATTTGCCGTATATTGGTTTTTTCCGCTGTAATTACCAGGGTGGCGTCAGCCAGATCCATGGGTAAATTTGAATATTTATCGGTTAATTCCACTATACGGAGCATATCATTTTGGTTAATGTCGGCGATGATAACACCTTTATACATTATCCATTCGTAAAAATCCCGCTGGGCATTGGTACTAAAGTCCAGCATATGGGAAACTTTCGCCATTACAGCAAGTGTACTTACAAAACGATACGGATTTTTTTTAAGGAATTCCATAACTTTTTTATGATGTTTTTCGCTGGCGTCAAACAGTGCGATAAGGGGCCCTGCGTCAATTAAAATGGAATTCGGCATCATGGCTTCCCGCAGCCGGCAGCGTTATCTGCCTGCATTTTACCGGAGATTTTCTTTTTTATCCGCTCTTTATATGTTGTTGCGCGATCATTTTCTCCGGAACCGTATTTGCCAAAGTAACTTTCGCCGACAGTAAAAGAATCAATTCCATTTTCTTCCTGAGTATAATACATCTCTATGGATTCCTTAATTATATCTGACTTAGTCCTGCCCTTTATCCGGGATAAAGCCAGGAGTTTATTACGGGTATCCGGGGGCAGTCTGGCAGTTGTTATTGAATTATTCATTCAGAACCTCGATATTACAAAATGTAATACAAGATAAAGTAAAAGTCAACCATTTATAGGAAAAATATAGTATAATCGAATAATACCAGGAGGCAGGTATGAAAAAATTCGAAGGCTTTACGGTAAAAGGGAAACCTTTTTTCCCGCTGGGAGCGCAGGCTCATAACTCCAGTTCCTACAGCCGGGAAATGTTCAAAGAATCATGCAGGGCCGCTGCTGCCCTTAACTGCAATACGGTGGAAGCGCCCATCTATTGGGAAAAAATCGAAAAACAGGAAGGACAATTTGATTTTTCATCCATCGATTATATGCTGGAACTCTGCAGGGCGGACAGACTTAAACTTGTAATACTTTGGTTCGGGAGCTGGAAAAACGGAGATATAAGTTACGCGCCGGAGTGGGTAAAAAGAGACAAAAAAAGGTTTCAGAGGGTACTTAGGGCAGACGGAGTGCCTGCCGCCGATCTATCGGCACATTACAGGGAGAACCAGGAAGCCGACGCGAAAGCCTTTGCCGCTGTCTGCGCCTACCTAAAAAAAGCTGATCAGAGTTCGGAAACAGTTATTGCGATCCAGGTCGAGAACGAGCCCGGTTATCTCAAAACCGACAGGGATTTTTCTGAACTTGCCCTAGAAAACCAAAAGAACGCGGTCCCGGAAAAGCTGTTAAATTACCTGGTAAACCACACCGAAGCCCCGGCCTACCGGGACTGGGAAAAGAACGGTGTTAAGCACGGCCTGCCCTGGTTTGAAACTTTTGGTTTTCACGGCTATGAATACTGCGAAGCCTGGTATCTGGCCAATTACATTGACGCGGTCGCGGCCTCCGGCAAGGCCCGGTACAACATACCGCTATATATAAATGTCTGGCTTAATAACGGCAGTCCCTGGGGAGTTCCCGGCATGGAATATCCGGGCGGCGGCGCTGTTGCCAGAGCCCTGCACATCTGGCTGGCCGCTGTTGATCACATAGACATTATCGCCCCGGATATTTACGAACAGAACTGTTACCGTTTTGAAAAAATCTGTGATATTTACAACACCGCCGACAACGCCCTTTTTATTCCGGAGTCATCCAGAAACATTACAAGCGCCTGCAATATGTTTTACGCCATCGCAGCCGGGGCAGTCGGTTACGCGACCTTTGGTTCGGAAAGCTGTATCGACAATGAAGGCCGGGTACTGGATTCGGCAATCCCGGTCAGGGACAGCAACGCCGCTGTAAAAAATATAATGCCGCTGCTTTTAAAACACAAAACCTCGGGAAAAATTTATCCGGTTGTCCCGCACACTGATCAAAACGATGAAGGTTTTGAGTTTGAAGAGTTTATCGGCAAGGTAGGTTACAGGGATACAGGCTTTAGTGATTACAGCACAAGAAGAGAAATTACAACCGCGGAGAATATGACAGCCCGCGGTTTGATTATCGAAGACGGGCCGCGCTGCTTCTATCTTGCCGGCCGTTTTAACCTGCGCCTTGCGCCAAAGAAAAGTCCTGACGTCACGATTATTGCCAACAACATGCCATGCCCGGATTTTATTTCCATAGAAGAAGGAACCCTGGACGAAAACGGCAATTTTACCTGCCGCCGAATCCGCAACGGCGATGAAGCTTTCTTCGGCGGTTTCTGGGTAACGCCTGCGTGCGGGGTAGTCAGGGTAAAACTGCTTTAATTGCCGCTGGTTTCAGAATCCCTGATCTGCACCCGCCTGATCTTGCCGCTGATGGTCTTTGGGAGTTCGGTCACAAATTCCACAATACGCGGGTACTTGTAGGGCGCGGTTGTCTTTTTGACGTGGTTCTGGAGTTCCAGCTTTAACGCCTCGGAAGCCACCCAGCCTTTGGCAAGTACAACCGTTGCCTTGACTACAGAGCCGCGGTCCGGATCCGGGGCGGCGGTAATCGCGCATTCCAGTACGGCCGGATGTTCCAGCATCGCGCTTTCAACTTCAAAAGGACCAATGCGGTAGCCGGCGCTCTTGATTACATCGTCGGAGCGGCCCACAAACCAGTAGTAACCGTTTTCATCCTTCCAGGCAATATCGCCGGTATAATAGACATCGTCATGCCAGACGGATTTGGTCAGCGTTTCGGCCCGGTAATAACCGCCGAACATTCCGGCAGGCTTGCGCCTGTTTGTACGTACGACAATCTGGCCTTCCTCGCCCATCTTGCAGGAAGCCCCTTCCTCCGTAAGAAGATCAATGTCATAACCGGGAGACGGCTTTCCCATTGAGCCGGGATTTGGTTCCATCCACGGATAGGTGCACAGCGCGACCGTCAGTTCGGTCTGGCCGTATGCCTCGCGCAGTTTAAGTCCGGTGGTTTTTAAAAAGACATCGTAGATTTCCGGGTTGAGCGGTTCTCCGGCGACAGTGACAAACTTGAGTGCGGAGAAATCAAATTTTTTAAGGTCTTCCTTAATAAAGAACCTGTAAATTGTAGGCGGCGCGCAGAATGAAGTAACCTTGTGTCTGGTAATTACTTCCAGCATCTCGTGCGGCACAAAACGATCGTAATCATATACAAAAACACCGCAGCCGCAAATCCACTGGCCGTAGATTTTTCCCCATGCGGCTTTTGCCCAGCCGGTATCGGCGACCGTTAGGTGCAGGCCGCCGTCTTCTTCCTGGTGCCAGTATTTGGCGGTCACGATATGCCCCAGCGGATACAGCCAGTCATGGCGCACCATCTTCGGCATCCCGGTCGTACCGGAAGTAAAATACAGGAGCATAATATCGTCATTGGAATTTACATTTGCCGGTCTTTGAAAATTATTGGAAGCCTTGGATGATACACTGTTAAAATCAGTCCATTGCCCGCTGTTCAGATGGCCTTCCACAGAACCTGAATTTTTGTTATGCACAGATCGTACAAAAGCTTTATAACGCAGGGAGCAGATTCCGGCATCGTTTTTTCTGATTTTTGACTCAGCTTCGTCAACGCGGTTCATGAGTTCGGGATCGTCTACACAGACAATGGCCGCGACATCGGCGGCTTCACAGCGGTAAATAAGGTCTTTGGTTGTAAGCAGATGGGTCGCAGGAATTCCTATTGCGCCGATCTTGTGAAGGGCCAAAAGGATGAACCAGTATTCATAACGCCGTTTGAGGATCAGCATTACCGGATCGCCTTTTTTAATTCCGGCGGCGGTTAGGGTATTGGCGGCCTGGTTTGAATACTGTTTTATTTGATTATAGGTAAACTGAGCTTCCGCTCCCTTCTCGTCGCACCAGACCATGGCGCGATCATTGCCGCATTTATCGGCCATAACATCCATTACATCCCAGGCAAAATTAAAATTATGCGGGGTATTTATTTTAAAGTTTTCGTAAAAATCTTCATAGGAAATAAAATCCTGGCGGGACAAAAATTTATCAAGTAAGTTCACATTATACTCCTATAAAACTACAGCCAGAAAATGGGCAGGTTTGCCGTCAAGAGCCTTCATGCCGTGCTGCTCATTGGAATCGTAATAAATGCAGTCGCCGGGGTTCATTTCAACTTCATGGCCTCCGACCGAAACCAAAAGGCGTCCGTCAAGAACATAGTCAAATTCCTGTCCGGGATGTGTGTTGAGACTGACCGGTTTGCCGCCGGTAGCCGCATCGGCTTCAACAAGGAAAGGCTCGGCTTTTTTTCCGTGGAAATTGTAGGCCAGGTTCCAGTAACCGTACATGGGCCTGCGGCTCACTACAGGCGCCTCGCCGGCGCGGGTTAAGCAGTATGTTTTAAGTTTTGATGTTTTGCCGGTAATAAGTTCCGCAAGATCAACTTTGAACTTCGCAGCAATAATAATAAGGGCCCCGACCGGAAAGTCTTTTTCACCGGTTTCCCATTGGTTGTATTCCGCCGGGTCAAAGCCAAGCTCCCTGGCCAGTGTTTCCCCGGAGATTTCCTCAATTTCCCGCAGCACTTTTACACGCTCAATTATTTCCAGCGCGGCCGCAGATCTTGATGTCTCTGACATGGCAACTCCTTTTCGGTTTTATCAGTTTAATCTGTAATTATAGATGCCGGGCCGAAAAAAATCTACATCAGCTCATCAACGTTAATCATGGGATTGCGGTATCTGCGTCTTCCCTTTGTCTGCTTGTCGTACTGGATCACAGAGAGCGGGCAGTTGTTAATGCAGGCGACGCAGTGTTCGCAATGGTGCAGCCAGACAGGTTTTTCTTCCAGTTTTATGTTGGCAGCAGGACATACTTTGACGCAGACGCCGCATTTATTACACGAGTCCTCGGTAAAAAACTCAGCGTCCAGGGATTCGATGTTTTTATAAAGATTGTCTGCAGAAAATTTAATTTTTTTGACAACTTGTTTCCCTGCGGCGATCTCTGCGGAAATGTTCTTTATTTTTACAGCGATCTTTTGCATTTTGGTTTTGGATTTTTGCGAATCCGCGGGATTATACATAATTACGTAATTTCCGTTTAAAAGAATCCCGCGGCCGTAATCCAGCCGCAGATTCTTTTTGGCCAACAGTGACTCAAGTTCATATACCGAACCTTGTCCAAGTGCGCCCATACTCACAATGGTAAAAATATAAGTTCCGCTTTTTATATCAAGCTTTTCAGCAAAGGAACGTACGATGCGCGGTAAATTGCTGTAATATGAAGGGAAAACAAAACCAACTATGTCGCTGCTGCCGCCGACAGCTTCCGCCGGAACTCCTGATTTAATCGGATAAAGAACCGCTCCTTCCAGATTGTCCTTGAGACACTTGGCCAGATAAAGTGAATTTCCCGTTCCGGAAAACCAAAATATCGTTGTCATCAAGCGCCTCCCAAAATCGCCGCGTTTATATTATCTCCGGTATTTTTCCATTTTTGGTATAAATTCGCAATACCTTCTTCAAGGGAAGTCTGGGTAAAATTTACATCGGTAATGTTTTCCAGCTGCGATAAATCACGCAGCAGTTTACCTGTATCCTCGTAGGTGATATCTTTTTTTGTTCTGTCTTTAAAAATTACAACAGCGCGCCTGACGCAGCCCAGTTCACTGCGCAGCGCTGTAAAGCCGCCGTCAAACGCAATCCTGCCGTTTGAAATAAGCAGAATGCGGCGGGTCATTTCTTCCAAATCGTCCATATCATGACTTGTAACAACAATGGTAACGCCTTCGGTAACGTTGAGCTGCTTGAGAAAGCCAATCATCTGCCGCTTCGCCAGAACATCAAGGCCCAGGGTAGGTTCATCCAGAAGGATAAGCTGCGGCCGGTGCAGGAGCATCATTCCAAGGTCGGCGCGCATGCGCTGGCCAAGGCTAAGTTCCCTGGCAAAGGTATGGTAGAAGGGCCGGATGTCCAGTAAATCCAGAACCAGTTTTTCGGTCTTTAAAAAATCGGCGTCAGGAATATCCCAGACTTTCTGCTTCCAGCGGTAACTGGACGACACCGGATGATCCCACCACAGCTCGGTCCGGTTGCCGAACAGAACACCGAGTTTACGCATCAGGGGTATGCGGTTTTTAAGGGGCAAAAATCCCAACACCGAAATCTGACCTTTGTTCTGTGCAAGCATACCGGCAAGCAGTTTGATTGTGGTGCTTTTGCCTGCGCCGTTGGGTCCGGCGTACGCGACAAATTCACCCCGCTTAATGTTAAAAGAGACATCATCCAGCGCACGAATACTTTTTTTGCGCGGTTTGAACAGGTCTGTGAATGACTGGGCGCTCTGGCGCTGAATAAATATTTTTTCTACACCGCAAAATTCAACTGCGGTGTCCGCCGGCCGTGTACCGGTTTGATCCGAATCTGACATAATAATTCAATCCTTTTCTGAATGCGAAAACCGCCAGTACCCAAATAACAGCCGCGGCGGCCAGAGGGTACAATACAGGCAATCCAAGCGGCGCTTTTCCAAGCAGGGCGCACGCGGGAAACCAGCCCAGCAGTCCGGCCGGGACAATGGTGATCATTGTAAGCTGCACCGGCACAGGCATGCCTGACAGCGGGTAATTGGAAAGCACACCGGTCAAATCATCGATCACTGTGGAAGAAATTTCTTCAAGAGAAACTTGCCACTTAAAGGCCAGCGAGCTGAACAAATAGGAGAGGCCTACGATAATCGCGACGCTTGTAACAAGATAACCGGCGAATCCCAGGAACAATAAAAGGCTGATTACCTTCTTCATTCCGGCCAAAGCCCAGGCGGTAATCCCGAAACCGAACAGCAGATTTTGGCAGCCGGTGACCGGTATAAAACCTTCGGTAGCAAGCTGGACAGCGAAAGGCAGGGGCTGAATCATCATGTGATCTACCTGCCCCCTTCCTATGCGGCGGCTGATATGGCCGGTATTGCAGTTGGTAAAAAAAAGCTGGAAAAGACCTGTTACACAGGTAACATAGCCCAGCATAAAAAGAACGTCCCAGCGGTTCATTCCGCCGACTCCGTCA
>Ga0123357_10000429_pt1 | contig 40265 bp, 53 predicted proteins | sample TergutEmb28metaG_FD_89873 | JGI IMG/M metagenome (GOLD analysis project Ga0123357, IMG submission 89873) | Embiratermes neotenicus P4 segment gut microbial communities from Petit-Saut dam, French Guiana - Emb289 P4 | ecosystem: Host-associated > Arthropoda: Insects > Digestive system > Gut ...
ATTCGTGCCCTATTTTTGCCTACAGTTGCCTACAGTTGCCTACAGTTGCAACTCTGCCGATTTGTGAATATCCACTTGACTAGGTGTTTTGGCTTGTCAGAAGTACTTAGAAACGGTGGAGCATAGGGGATTCGAACCCCTGGCCTCTTCCATGCCATGGAAGCGCGCTACCAACTGCGCCAATGCCCCGAAAGCGTCTCTACGTTACCCGATGGGTACCCCGTCAGGCAACTGGGTTCTGTTACAACCCGGTATGCTGAGCCGGTGGAACAAGCATCGCAAGTCAACCTGCCCGCGGGGTACGAGTTTTCAACTGACCCCGCGCGGTTGGACCCGGAAAAGGTTCACTACCTGCTTCACAGCTACGCCTACTGGGCGGCCAATCGAACCCGGCAGACCCAAGACGCCGCCATCGCAAAGTCTCGCAACTACGGCGTATACGCGCTGCCCTCGCAGCAGCAGGTGGCATATGCCCGCATAGTCACGGACGAGATCACTTTCGCCTGGCTGGCTGATGTGATCGTCGACCCCGAGCACCGTGGACGCGGACTTGCCCGAGGGCTAATCGCTGGCGTGGTCGCCGACCTTGAGCCGCTGTGCCTCAAAAGAATCGTGCTGAAGGCATCGGATGAGGGCAGGCACCTCTACGAGCAATTCGGCTGGGAGCCAGTGGACAACCCCGATTCCTGGATGGAGCTTCGCACACACGCCGCGTAGCTCCGTGGATATTGGGCGCCCAGTCGGGCAGAATAGACAGAATAGACGATCATGCCTGAATCGTCGTCCTGTCACTTGCGTTTGGTTCATGTGCCAGGCCGGACCTAGCTTGCCCGGATACAACCAGGCCCGCCAAACTCGGTGTGCCCCTCGCCCACTTCAGCACCCAACATGGAGCATCTGCTGTCGGCCATGTGGGAGGTCCTGCAGGCCGCCGGAGCAGCCTCACCCGTCATCGGTGCCGACTATCGCACACCCTTGCATGCTTCCGCATTGATCGTGTCGGCCGTGCCGCTGCAAGACAACACCCATGACCACAACACCCCGACCGAGGCCGGGATAGCGTATCGTTCAATACAGCAACAGCTGAAAACCCAGTGATCCACACAGCCCAACCGGCGGCAACAAACCAGGGAACCACACCGGTTGAACTCGCGTGTGGCGGGGTGAACTGATGTGTGCAAGGGAAAGGACAGTTTCATGAGCCTTAATGGGATAGGCACACTGAAGCAGGCGGCAATTGACGCCTACATGAGGGATCTGAACATGTATGACCCCCTCAGCTACGGTCAGTGGGCAGACTCGCGCGCCGACTGTTTCGGGTACGAGAGTCGTACTGACAACGGTTATCAACTATGCGACATGCTACAGCGCACTGCCACGGTGTCGCGACCGGATGGAAATGGTGTCGGTGGCGGTGCCGTGGTGTCACTGTCTTCTGTTTCTGGACATTCTGGGCGAGCGGTGCGACCGGTACCAAATTTCGCTGCCATTTTCGACGGTATTTGCAACATGATCGACCATACTCTGAGCCCGTTGATGGGCCTTCCAGAGCTCGACGGATTCTACGACCTTCAGAGGGCCTTGGGGCCGGCCTGTAAGGCGCTGATCACGTCTAGGGCTGGCGGCGGACTTGGCGGGGGGCTGTCTGATCCCATCACCATGATCCTGGGTTTCCTCGATGATTTTCGCAGCGAGTTCCTAAAGGCCTTCGACGTCAACTATCTGTCTCGCATGCAAGATGCAGTCGCCGCGTATTACGCCATCGGCCTGGCGCTGGGTGCGGCTTTAGGCGGCGAGGATGGCCTCTGGAAGAAGACCGACGAGGTAGCGAACACGGCCATCCGACAAGCGACCGATGCTTTTAAGAATCATTCGAACGAGGCCCTCACGACATGGTCAGAGGACTTGAGCATCGTCCGTGTGATGATCGACGGCATCACACTCTTCGCGGCTGTGGCGTCTCTCGCCGTGCCGCCCGCCGGGGTGGCTGTGATGACCCAGTTGCTAGCCGGCTTGACACTTGTCACTGATGCAGGTGAGGCCGCTGTGCAAGCGTCGCAACCGGGACCTTCATTCACCTCGATAATGCAGGCTTTCGAGGATTCCATCACGGGCATAGTCGCCGACACTCGCACGCAGGAACAACTACTAGACGACAACCTGCTGGACTGGTGCCGCTCTTGTAGCGACGGCCACATGAACTTGAGCAATCAACTGGCCGGCGAACCAATCGCTTCACCGGAGAGTTGGCCGAGCATCGACATCGACCTGAAGCGATGCCGCGACGTATACACCATCTACTTGCCGGAGATATTGGAGGGTTTGGTCGCGGCCCGCACGACGGTTGAGTCTTTGACTGACAGTCAACCCTGGTATCGCGATGACAGGCTTGGTATCGGCTATCGCGGCTGTTGGGCGCGGTGGGACGAACTGCGTTGGGTCTTGCGCGACCTGCTGGCCGACTTGGAATGGCAAACTGACAAAGCCATCCAGGTGATGACAAACATTGCCTTGGCTTTTGAAAATCACGATCAAGGCGCAGCCACCCAGCTGGCCAGCCTGAGCCAGACGCTCGATGGTGGCAGCGGTTGCTCGCCTACCGCATTGCCGCCTGACTGGCCGGCAGACGACGGGTACCATGAGCATCGCCATGACAGCATCGGAGGTTACTGAGGTGAGACGGCCACTTATCGCAATCGCAGCCATCCTCATGTCCATGTTGACGGCATGCGCCCCTGGACCGCAGACCCCAACAGTGCCAGCATCTTCGACACCAGAAAAAACGCCGTCGTCACCCATGACAAGCCCGGTCCCCACAGTCCGAGGCGCCAGCGGTCCACTTGGCGTGGTGCATGCCAACCAAACCTGGATTGATGCCAGTACCGGCCTATCCGTGACGGTAGAGCAGGTCACAACGGCACCACTGCCAGGATCGACAGTCAAGCCCAGCTGGGATATCTATGCCCAGGTGTTTGGATTGCGCGTTGCGGTCGACACGACCGGCACGACATCTCGGGGAGTGACCCTTGACGCATGGCCGCCGATAGCCTCGGCGTCGGGGTTTTGGCTGTTGTCGTTGGATCAGAAGCACGGCGCCAATTGCTTCACACTTACGTTCGATATGAGTGAGGCCGAACAAAGACAGGCGCTTGCCGCGATTGATGGGGACACGGTATTCGACAAGCAGTCCGAGCGTGGGGATGGCTGGATAATGTGCGGGGTCTTTCCAGATGACGTCGCGTCTTTATCTGCTGGGTTCACAGTGATCTTCGACGCGGCGGCGGCACACACCGCCGACGGGAAAACAGTCGGCAGCCCGCCGCTCGCCATCGTCGCGGTGGCTCCGTGACAGTGGTGCCCGCTCCGCATCCAAACCCCGATTCCTGGATGGAGCTTCGCACACACGCCGCGTAGCTCCGTGGATATTGGGCGCCCAGTCGGGCAGAATAGACGATCATGCTTGAAACACCGTCACTTGTACGCGCCATGCGCGGCGACCGTCCACCTGTCACGCCCGTTTGGTTCATGCGACAGGCCGGGCGCAGCTTGCCCGAATACAACCAGGCCCGCGGCAACACCACCATGTTGGAAGCCTGCCTGACGCCCGAACTCGCCGCCGAGATAACCATGCAGCCGGTGCGCCGCCTGGGCGTGGACGCAGCGGTTTTCTTCTCCGACATCGTTGTGCCGCTCAAGCTGGCCGGGGTCGGCGTCGAGATCGCCCCTGGCGTCGGTCCCGTCATGGATCAGCCGTACCGCACGCCGGCAGACATCGCCCGCCTGTGCGAGGCAACGCTAACGGACGACGCGCTGGCGCCGATCACCGAGGCCGTGCGGTTGACGGTAGCCGAATTGGGAGCCACTCCCCTGCTCGGTTTCGCAGGCGCGCCGTTCACGCTGGCCGCCTACCTGGTTGAGGGCAGGCCGTCGAAGGATCACATGGCCGCCCGCACGCTGATGCACGCCGACCCGGATTCGTGGGCCCGTCTTCTGAACTGGGCGGCCGACATCACTGGAGCTTTCCTGGCAGCGCAAGTTCGTGCCGGCGCCAGCGCCGTGCAACTGTTTGACTCGTGGGTGGGCAGCCTTTCGGTGGCCGATTACACGGCCCATGTGGCCCCCGCCAGTACCCGCGCGCTGACCGGCGTGGCCAAGCTGGGTGTGCCCGTCGTCCACTTCGGCACCAACACAGAGCATCTGCTGCCCGCCATGAGGGACGTCCTGCTGGCTGCCGGCGTGGATGCACCCGTTATCGGCGTCGACTACCGCACACCCTTGGACACTGCCGCCGCAATCGTTCCGGGAGTGCCGCTGCAGGGAAACATCGATCCTGCCATGCTGGCCGCCGGGTGGCCGGCGCTCAGCGCCCATGTGTGTGACGTTCTGGAGCGTGGACGCCAAGCCCCGGCGCATGTGGCCAATCTCGGCCACGGTGTGCCCCCCGAAACCGACCCCGACGTGCTGAAGCGCGTCGTCGAACTGATCCATGAGACCACCAATGACTAGCGGCACAGTCCGCGTCGGTACCCGGCGCAGCACGCTGGCAACCACCCAGACGGGCCACGTGATCGCCAGTCTGTCGAAACTGCTGGATCGTCCCGTCGAACCGGTGCTGATCCGCACGGACGGTGATGTGCTCACCGGCTCGTTGGCGTCCCTGGGCGGGACGGGCGTCTTCGTCGCGGCCCTGCGCGAGGCGGTGCTGGACGGACGGTGCGACCTTGCCGTCCACTCGCTGAAGGACCTGCCGGCGGCAGCGGTGCCCGGCCTGACGCTGTTCACCCCGCCGCGCGAAGACCCGCACGACGTGCTGTGCGCGCCGCCAGGCGCAACCTGGGAAAACCTTCCCACGGGGGCCCGCGTTGGCACTGGGTCGCCCCGGCGAGCAGCCCAACTGCGTGCGCTGCGCCCGGACATCGAACCGGTAGACATTCGGGGAAATGTTGACACCCGGCTGTCACGTGCGCTTGGCGCGGAGGCGGACCTAGACGCTGTCGTACTCGCACGTGCCGGCTTGGCGCGCCTGGGACGCCTCGATGCGGTGTCGTCGGTGTTCGATGCTGCCGACATGACACCGGCCCCTGGACAAGGAGCCCTGGCAATCGAGGCGAGCGATGCCGCCTTGGCCGGCATGTCGCTGGCCACCGCCCTAGCCGCCCTCGACGACGAGCCGACCCACCTGGCAGTCACCGCCGAACGCGCCCTGCTGGAGCGTCTGGGCGCCGGTTGCGCTGCCCCAGTTGGCGCGCTAGGCACCCTGAGCGGCACCACCTTGAGCCTTCAGTCCGTCGTCGCCAGCTTGGACGGATCGCGCCGCCTGGTGCGGGCAGCGGGCGTCACGTTGACCGATTCCGATAGGCAAGCCGCGGCCAGGCAACTTGGCATCGATCTGGCTGAGACTCTGTTGAGTGACGGGGCTGCTGACGTGGCTCCGCTTGGGATGTGAACCATGGCAGACAGCTTGGCGGGCCGGACGGTTCTGATCGCCCGCGACCCGAGCCGGGCCGAAGGACTGCGGGCACGGCTTGAGGCGCTGGGCGCAGCCGTAATAGTCTCCCCCGTCACCGCCACAATGGCTGGTGACGAGGACGAGCTGGACGCCGTCACCGCCGCCTTGCCGAGCTTTGATTGGGTAGTTGTTGCCAGCGTCAACGCCGTCAATGCATTGCGCGACGCAGCGCAGCGGGCATCCGTAGACCTGACTGAGGTCCCGACGAGCTGGGCAGCGGTGGGGCCAACGACTGCCTCTGCGCTGGATGCCCTTGGTATCACAGTGGCCATTGTGCCGGAAGACCACTCCGCTGCAGGGCTTGTGGCGGAACTGGCAAAAACCGCCACACCAGGCCAGCGTGCCCTCCTTCCCCAAGGCGATCTGGCCGCCCCTACCATGGCGGAAGGCCTCCAGGCTGCGGGCTTTGGAGTCACCGCCGTGACGGCCTATCGCACCGTCCCGGAGATGCTCGACCCAGGCACCACCGAGGCCTGGGCAGCCGGCACAATCGATGCCGCCGTGATCGCCGCGTCCAGCGCGGCCAGACAAGTTGCCGCCCAGGTGGACGTCAAGATCCCCGTCGCAATTGTTGCAATCGGCAACTCGACTGCCAAGACCGCCCGCGAGTGCGGCTTCATGTCGGTAGTTGTCGCAGATGATTCGACCGACGATGCGTTAGCCGATGCCGTCTACAAAGCTGCGGCTGATAATCTGTTGCAATGAATTCTTTGCCAATTGGCACCCCGCGCCCTCGTCGCCTGCGCACCACCGCGTCAATGCGCCGTCTCGTCGCCGAGACGCGCCTGCACCCCGCCAACCTCGTCTTACCGATGTTCGTCAAAGAGGGCCTCAGCGAGCCCAAGCCGATTGCGTCCATGCCGGGTGTCGTTCAGCACACCCTGGCGTCGCTGGCCGACGCCATCGGCGATGCCACGCACGCCGGAGTTGGTGGCGTCATGCTGTTTGGCATTCCGGCCCACCGCGACGCTACCGGCACGGCCGGCGACGCGCCGGATGGCATCCTGCAGCAGGCCCTGACGGTGGCCCGGGAGACCGTCGACAAGGCGGCGACTGGGCTGACCCGTCCCGTCGTGATGACTGACACCTGTTTGGACGAGTTCACCGATCACGGTCACTGCGGCGTCCTGACGGCAGACGGACGGGTGGACAACGACGCCACCCTTGAGCGCTACGCATCAATGGCGGTCGCCCAGGCCCGAGCCGGTGCCGAGGTCGTCGGGCCGTCGGGCATGATGGACGGCCAGGTCGGCGCCATCCGGGCCGCGCTCGACGAGGCCGGGTTCACCGACACAGCCATACTGGCCTATGCCGTCAAGTACGCGTCCGCCCTTTTCGGGCCGTTCCGTGAGGCCGTCGACTCGACCCTCAAGGGCGACCGGCGCACCTATCAGATGGATCCGGCAAACGGCCGCGAAGGCCTGCGCGAGGTTGATCTTGACCTGGCGGAAGGCGCCGACATGGTGATGGTCAAGCCAGCCGGGTCATACCTGGACGTTCTGGCCGCCGTCGCCGACCGCAGCGATGTGCCAGTGGCCGCCTACCAGGTTTCGGGCGAGTACGCGATGGTCGAGGCTGCCGCAGCCAACGGCTGGATCGACCGCAAGGCCGCCGTGCTAGAAACCGTCCTGGGCATCAGACGGGCCGGCGCCGACATCGTCTTGACCTATTGGGCCACAGAAATCGCCCACTGGATCAACTGAACGTCATCCTGCACAAGGTGCCGATAGCAGTCACCCACCTTTTCGTCATCCTGCGCGGAGCGAGCGAAGCGAGTGGGAGTCGCAGGATCTTTCTAGGCGAGGCAGAAAACCGGGCCAGATCCTGCGACTACACTCTGTTTCGCGCAGGATGACGGAAAAAGAAGGCGTTTCGCGATGACGGAAAAAGAAGGAGCCTCGCAGGATGACCCGGAATAGCCGTTACGGCCTGCGGTGCTCGACGCGTCTTACCGCCCAACTGCACATGATGCCGAAACCGATGATCATGGCCACCAACCAAGCTAGGGCTATCAGCGTCGCCGTCCCGTCGACCTGGCCGGATTGCGCCGCCCGCAGCGAGTTGATGATCGGCGTCATCGGCTGGTGATCGGCGAACCAGCGCAAGCCCGCCTTCATGGTACTGGTGGGCGCGAAACCTGACGAGACGAACATCAACCCCATGACGACATAGGCGAAGACACCCGCGCCCTCACTGGATTGGGCGGCCATGCCGAAAGCGACACCCATGATGCCGAAGGCAACCAACGCGACTAGCACGACTCCGGCCATGACACCAAACCCCGCCCACCCTGGATGCGGGCGGTATCCGCAAAGCAGCGCAACGGCGAAGATGACGACAACCGAGACGGCGTTGATAATGACCGATGAAACGATATGCCCTCCGATCATGGACACACGGGCGATCGGCATCGTCCGAAACCGGTCATACATGCCCAAGGTGACATCCTGGTTGGTTCGAAAGCCCGTGTACGACACGCCCGAAGCGATGGCGAAAAGTAGCACGACGGGCACAACGTAATCGACATAGCGGATGCTCGGATCGCCGGTGTTCATGGCGCCGCCCAACACGAACACGAAGGCGAGCATGATCATTATCGGCATGATCAGAATCGTGATGATCGTGTCGATTGAGCGAATGTTGTGCTTCAGCATCCGGGTGGTCAGCGTCCAGGTGTCTGGCACCAGCGTGATGGCGCTCATTTCGCGTCCCCTTCCGTTAGCTGCAGGAAGGCGCTCTCCAGGTCGGGTGACCCGGCCGCGTCGAGTATCGCCTGATGGTCGCCCTCGACGGCGATCACTCCATCGATCAGGACGCCGATGAGGTCGGCCAGTTGGGTCGCCTCGTCCATGTATTGCGTTGTCAGCATTATCGTGCGGCCCTGGGTGGCCAGGTCCTTGATGGCGGCCCAGACTTCCCGCCGTCCTGACGGGTCGAGCCCCGTCGTCGGCTCGTCAAGAAAGACGACCTGGGGGTCGCCGATCAGGCTCATGGCAATGTCGAGGCGGCGCTTCATGCCTCCCGAGTATGTTCCGACTGGCTTGGCGGCGGCGTCAGCCAGGTTGAACCGCTCAAGCAGTTCGTCGGCCAGGGCGCCTGGATGCTTGACGTGGCGCAGCCGGGCGATCAGCACCAGGTTCTCCTTGCCAGTCAATATCGTGTCGACGCAAACGCTCTGACCCGTCACCGTGATGGCCTGCCGCACCTGCGCCGCCTGCTTGACGACATCGAATCCCGCCACCAACGCCCGCCCCGAATCGGGCTTTTGCAGGGTCGTCAGAATGGAGATTGTGGTGGTTTTTCCCGCCCCGTTGGCCCCCAGCAGTGCGTAGACAACACCCTGGGGGACGGCAAGGTCGAGGCCGCGCAGCACATGGTTGTCGCCGAACGATTTGTGCAGCCCCGCGATCTGGACCGCTGGTATGTCTTGGTTCATATCGCCTCCTCACCTGCCGAAATGCTGGGCAACGCGGTCGTTCAGTTGCTGGCTCATCTTTCCGGCCCAGGTTTGCGCTTGGATCGCCGTCATGACGTCGCGGGCGAAGCCTGCCACGTCGTCCCCCGTTACCTCAAGGACGGGACGGTGCGCCGCCACTCCCTCCTCGAATAGCTCAAGAATGGCCTGCAGCACCGTCACAGACTGGGCGTCCATGGCGACGTTGAACAGAAACTTTTGGATCTGCTCCATGACGAAGCGATAGTCGTCGGGCAGCGACTCGACCCGCGCCCGGTAACCGCGCCAGGCCTGCTTTGAGACTTTTGTGTCCTTGTAGAAGCCTCGAATCTTGTCAATCATTGCCGTTCTCCTTGATGTCTTGAAGGCGTGTCGAGATGAACTCCCAGCGTTGCCAAAAGCCCTCCAGCGCGGCCTCGCCGGCGGTGTTCAGCGTGTAGACCTTGCGCGGCGGCCCCACCTCTGAGCGTTGCTGCATGACTTCCACGCAGCCCTTCTTTTCCAGGCGCAACAGGATCGGGTACACCGTGCCTTCCGACACGGACGCGAACCCTGCCCCATTCAGCGCCCGGACGATCTCGTAGCCGTAAGTCGACCGGTGCCGCAAAATCTGCATGACCGCGCCCTCCAGCACTCCCTTGAGCAGTTCAGTAAGGTCGTCCATCTGTCACCTCCTTTGTCGTCATCCGGCGAGATTCTGCGACTTCGCGCAGAATGACGCGGCAGTTACCTCGTAACGCTTGGTACCAGTACAGCGTATCACCAGGTACCGCCTGGCTCGCCGACTGCCGGCGAAAAAGGCTCACCGTGTTATCTGCAACGAGTTGGTTCCCCTGGCTGACCGGTTTCCGGACGACGCGGAGATCAATACGGAGCTCGCCAAGGCGTGGTACAACCTGGCCCTCAACTTGAAAGCGAATAAAGCCGGCCGCGTCATTGACGGCGAGTTGGCGCCTTTTGCCGCCCGGTTCCCCGATGACCAAGAAATCAACGGATGGCTGGCCACCGCCCTGTTTAATCTGTTGGTCGACCTGCCGATTGACCAGGCCCACCGGTGGGTCAACGAGTTGGCGTCCGTGGCTGCCCGATTCCCGCAGAACGAGGGCATCAACCTGGAGTTGGCCAAGGCGCTGTACAACATGATTGTTGATCTGCCACCCGATCAGGGCGGCCAGATCTTCAACCAGCACCTGGCGCCCCTGGCGGCCCAGTTCCCCGACGATGCCAAGATCAATCTGATAACTGCTCAAGCAATCGTCCGCCTCGCCCAAACCCTGCCCCATCAACCCGCTCGTAACTTCATCAACAGCGCGCTATCACCGCTGACGGCACGTTTTCCACGCGACGCCGCCATCAACTGTGAACTGGCGAAGGCGGTCGTCAACTTGGCCCTCGATAGGCCGCCGGATCAGGCTCGCGTCATCATCGACGACGTCCTGAAGCCACTGGCCGCGCGGTTCCCGGATGATCCGGAGATAAACCTGCGACTCGTCAAAGGTCTCTACAACATGACGGTTGACATGCCCTCAGATCAGGCGAAACTGGTTGTTGATCATGAAATGGCCCCACTGGCGGCCCGCTTCCCTAATAACTCTGAGATGAAGGCCTTCCTCGATCTGCAGTGATGGACATCGCCCAGCTACAGGGCTTTTGGCACCTGCCGTCGCGTCGGTTACTAAGATGACGGGCAGCAAACATCCAATCAGGAGGAACTGTGAAGGGCTTTAAAGAATTTCTCATGCGGGGCAACGTCGTTTCACTGGCCGTGGCGGTCATCGTTGGCACCGCATTCACTGCCGTGGTGACGGCTTTCAGCAAGCTCATCATGAGCATCATCGGCTTGGTTTTCGGCGAGCCGAACTTTGACGGGTTGAACATCGGGCCAGTCAACATCGGGGTATTCATCACAGCCGTCATCAACTTCCTTCTGATTGCTGCCGTCGTTTACTTCCTGATCGTCAAGCCGATGGCCATGCTGGAGGCCCGCAAACCCAAGCCGGCCGACGAGCCCGTCCCGCCAACAACCGAAGAACTGCTGACGCAGATCCGCGATCTGTTGGCGAAGGACGGCTAGTCGGGCACACTTCAGGCGGTCGTCACCGCGATCTTGCGCGGCTTGGCCTCTTCGGCCACGGGGATCGTCAGCGTCAACACACCGTCGGTGTAGTTGGCTTCGATCTTGCCAAGATCAAGGCCCGAGCCAAGCGAGATCTGGCGAGCATAGGTGCCGAAGCTGCGCTCGCGGCTGACCCAGCCGCTCTTCTCGGCGGTGTCGTCCACCACCTCGGCAGCGCGCTCGGCGCGCACCGTCAACGTGCGGTCGTCCACGTCGATGTCGATCGACTTCGGGTCGACGCCGGGCAGGTCCATCTTGACGACGAAAGTGTCACCATTGCGGAAAAGATCCATCGGCATGCGGGTGTCCGACACAGTGCGTGAGACCGACGTAAACAAACGGTCGAGATCCTTGAACGGGTTATATGGCGTAGTCATCTTGAGATTCATCTCCTCTAATCAGGGTGGCGCTGGTTTGCGCTCACGAGATTCAACCAGTCGCATGGGTCGGATATTCCCAAGTTGAGTGTACTAGACTCAACTTGCTCAAAACGTGCTTGGGCCGCAGACGCTGCTACATTTGGGACCACGACACATTCGGGCGAAGCAACGCAAAGGATGGTTTCACTATGGTTTGTCATTTTGGCCACAAATGGAGCGAATGTATGTGCGACAAGTGCGGCATGATCCGCGACACGGGCCACGTCTGGGATGGTTGCGTTTGCAGCAAGTGCGGGTCAAAGAGCCATGACGAGTCCGCGCACGATTGGGAGTTTCTCGAAAGGGCAAGCCGCGACTCAACCCCATTTGACGCGTGGTATGGCGGTCATTTCGTTAGTGTGACGCCGGTTAGAAGCGAAGATACTTTCCTCTGCCGCAAATGCGGCATGAAAAAGGTCGAATGGAACGAACGGGACGACATGGGCGGCGTCCTTAGCGGTGTCGAGCTGGACTGACGCATCAGCGTGGACGCGCATCGCAGGCCAAACGTTGAGCGTTCCAGACTCACCTTTTGCCCAACTTCCCTAGGCTAGAATGGGGGGACGGAAAGGCGAGCATGGCAACAAAACCGACCATCACCCCTGGCAGCGGCCGGGCTCTGGTGCCTTCCGACCGCGCACGAGCGGCCATTGTCGGCCACCTTCGCGCCAAGAGTGGCACCATCGCCACTGCCATTGTCCACGCCATCGGCGAAGACCACCCCTGGTACTCCGACCTCGACGCAGACTCGCGCAGTTGGATATCGATGATCGTCAGTGCCGCCGTCGACAACTTCGCCACCTGGTTCGATGACGACACGGACGAAGACGTCACCCCTGCCTCGATATTCGCCGTCGCGCCGCGCTCCATGACGCGGCAACTGACGCTCGGCCAAACCGTCGACCTCGTGCGCACTTCCATCACCGCCATCGAGCGTCAGATCGACGAGTTGATGCCTAAGCCCGACCGCGGCCCGCTGCAGACGTCCCTTCTGTACTACTCAAGGCAGGCGGCCTTCGCGGCCGCCGAGGTATACGCCTGGGCAGCCGAATCGCGCGGCTCCTGGGACGAGCACGTCGAATCGCGCATCGTCGACGCGCTTATGCGCGACCAGATCGACGAGGACATGCTGTCACGGGCCTCAACCTTGGGCTGGCCCGCGTCCATGCCGGTGGTTGTCATGGTTGGCGCACGACCTCGCGCCAAGGATCATCCCGCCGCGGTCGATGCGCTTCATCAGTGCGCCGAAGGCATCGAACAACAGGCACTCGGCGCCGTCCAAGGCGAGCATCTGGTTGCGGTCGTCAGCACCGGAAATGACGCTGACAGCACCGGGGGCGTCAGGTTGGCCAAGCAATTGCAGAATTGTTTCGGCCCCGGCCCGATCGTCGTCGGGCCTGTCGTAGCAGGCCTTTCCGAGGCGCACATTTCGGCGGTGGATGCTGCCTCGGGGGCGGCCGTGGTGAATGCCTGGCCTGAACACCCAGTCATCGTCACAGCAGACAGTTTGTTGCCAGAACGCGCCTTGGCCGGAAACCCGGCGGCCCAGCAGGCTCTGGTCGGCGTGTACCGGCAACTGGCGGACGCAGGGTCCGATCTGCTGGAAACCTGCGCCGGCTTCCTCGACCACTCCGGCAGCATTGAGGCCACGGCGAGGGACATGTTCATTCACCCGAACACCGTGCGCTATCGCCTGAAGCGCATTCAGGAAGTGACGGACTACTCCCCCGCCAACGCCCGGGACGCCTTCTTGCTGCGCCTGGCCCTCACTCTGGGGCGCCTGGCGGCATAGGTCGCGGCCCGAAAATGGCCGTGCCGATTCGGACGATCGTCGAGCCCTCCTCGATGGCCCACTCGAAATCGCCCGACATGCCCATCGACAGTTCAGTCCAAGGCTCACCTGACGCGTCGCGCAACTGTGTCTGCACGTCACGTAGGCGCCTGAAGCACGCCCGCACAGCAGTCTCGTCCGGGCTGTTCACGGCCACCGTCATGAGCCCCTGCGGACGCAGGGACGAGAAAGGCCTCAAGCCCCGTGCCAGCGCCAAAGCATCGTCAGGCGCCACCCCATGCTTGGCCGCTTCACCCGAGGTGTTCACCTCGATTAGGACAGCCATGCCCCGCCCCAGCGCCTGCAGGCGGCGGTCAAGGGCCTCCGCGGTGCGCAGTGCGTCCAACGCCTGGAACTGACTGGCGAACTCCGCCACCAACCCGGCTTTGTTGGTCTGCAATGGCCCGATCAACACCCACTTGAGGCCGCGGCCGTCAAGCTCGCGCGCCTTGGTCGCCATCTCCTGAGGACGGTTTTCGGCGAACCGCACTATTCCACTGCCGGCCGCCACTGCGGCGACGGCGTCAGCCGTTCGGGTTTTCGACACTGGCAGCAGCGATACCTCGAACGGGTCCCGTCCGACGCGGCGCGCGGCCGCCGCCACGCGCCGTTGAATGGCGTCAACGCGCGTCGCCAGAGCGGACGCATCCGTCATGGCCATCGGGCCGCCAAAGAGACGACGCCCAGCCCGGCAATCAACGCAAAAAGAAGCGCCACCCCGGCCAGGCGCTCGGTGATCTCAGACAACTCCTCGACGTACCCGACGTCCTGGGCGATGGTTTGGTACACCGCTGAAAGATCAGACACCGACGACGCGGCGAACTTTTTGCCGCCGGACGCCTTGGCGATGTTCGACAGTTCGGCATGATTGACCGGCACCCTTTGTCGCTGGCCATTTTCGATGATGTAGCCGTTGTCCGTGCCATAGGCGATCGTGTAGATGGGCACGCCCCGCTGCCCCGCCAGTTCGGCGGCCCCTGCCGATGGTTTGCCAGTGTTGGTCGACCCGTCCGACAGCAGCACGATGGCCCCTGGTGCCGGATCGTCCGGGTGCTGCGGGTCGGGCGGTGCCAGCTCCAACGCGCGCAGCGACGTGTAGATACCCTCACCGATAGCGGTGGACGGCTGCAACTGAAGCGAGTCGATGGCCCGCTTCGCGGCGCCTCGATCGGTACTGGGAGCCATGACGATGTTGGCCGTTGCCGCGAAACTGACCACGGCAAGGTTGAATGTCGCGGGCAGCAAGTCGACGAAACTGGATGCCGCCGCCTTCTCGGCGTCGATTCGGGTGGGCGCCACGTCGGTCGCCGACATGGATATCGACACGTCGATGGCGATGACGATGGTGGCACGATCCTTCGGCACGTTCACCATGGCGGCGGGCTGGGCGTAGGCCAACACCAACGCGGCCAGCGAAAGCAACGAAGCGACCACCGAAAAGTGCCGCTTCCAGGCCGATTCGACGGGCAGCAACCGCGTCAGCCGACGGGCTCCGGTTGGGTTGCGCAGCCGCAACGACAACCCCGCATAGACAATCGCGATCGCTGGCACGAGCAGCAGCCACCAGAGCCTTTGCGGGCTCATGAATGAAAGGACCATCGCTACCATTTACGGCCACCTCGCTGCCATCGATACCGCTCCGAGTGCTGCCACCACGGCAAAGGCCAGGGCGTACAGCGCCCAGCGTGCCGTCACCTCTTTGTTGACGTCGTCGTAACCGACTTCGCTCTTCAACTGGTTGTAGACGTTGTTGATCTGGCTTACAGACGCGGCGTCATAGGCTTTCCCGCCGGTGACTTGGGCTATCTGGTTGAGTGTGGCCTTGTCTGGCGCCACGTTCGCCCGCTGCCCGTCGATGTCGACGTAGCCGTTGGCCGTACCGTAGGCGATGGTAAAGATAGGCACCTTCTTGGCGGCCGCGTTGTTGGCGGCCTCCATCGTGTCGAACCCCTTGGTGCTGGTGCCGTCCGACAGCAGGATCATCAGGGCCGGTGCCGACCGGCCACTGGCATCAGGCGGAGCCTGCGCGATGGTGACCAGACCAACGGTGATGGCGTCCCCGATGGCTGTGCCGTTCTCGGTAGTCAAAGAATCGATTGACCGTAGCACCATACCGCGGTCGGTCGACGGCGGCCCGTACGACGAAGGCGAGCCCGCAAGCGACACCACCGAGACGTTGTATTGCGGCGGCAGTTGGTTGACGAAGTCGGTGGCTGCCGCCTTGGCGGCGTCCAAGCGGTTGGGCGAAATGTCGGTGGCCGACATCGACATCGAGTTGTCGATCAGAAGCACGATGGTGGCCCGCTCGCGTGGCACCTTTTCAACACCCGCCGGACGTGCCCATGCCCCAGATATCAACACCAGCGAACACAGCGCCATGGCCACGGTGACGTGACGCCGCCACTGGCTCTGCTTCGGCAGGACGGCCGCGAGCACTCCCGTGTTGGTGTACCGGATGCCCGAGCGCTTCGACAGGTGCAGACCCACGATGTAAAGCGCAATCAGCAGCGGCAAGGCTAGCAGCGCCCAAAGGCGCCCGGGGGCGAAGAATTCGAATGGGCCAACCGGTGTCGCAATCATTTGGCCACCCCCTGCGGAGGGACGTGCAACACGGTGGCGGTGCGTCGATAGGCCAGGACGAACCGGGCGATATCCTGAACCCAATCACGGTCGGTCCTAAGCTGGATGTGGCCGACGCCGGTGCGGCGCATCGCGGCGGCGATGCGCGCCCGCTGCTGGGCCGAGGCCTTGTCTACCAGGGCACGCGCCTTCGAGTCGGACGTGTTGACATACCGCTCAAAGTTGGTCTCCGGGTCTTTGATCAGCAGTTCGCCGACATCTGGGAACTCCATCTCGGCGGCGTCTATGACCTCCACGCAAAGCACCTGGTTTCGCACTGTCAGGCGACGTAGCTGCCGTTCCCACTCGGTGGGGACGCCCGGGTCGACGACCTCGTCGCCGGGGGTCAAGAAATCGGAGACAACCACGCGCAACCCGCGCCGGCGCTGCGTGCGGTTCATCTGCTCGATGCCGTCAGCCAGGGTCAGGTTGCCGGGCGCATGGTCGGGCACGATGGGCTCTTCCAGCATCTTCCCGAGCAGCCCGTACAGGGCGTTGCGCCCGGCCAGGGCGGGCAGGCGCTTTATGGCGTCCGGGCGCAGAATCATGCCGCCGAAACGGTCACCCACCTTTTGAGAAACAAAGCCGATGGTGGCGATTGCCGCGATACCCAAGTCTCGTTTTGTCACGCCGGCAGTGCCCCAGTTCATGGACGGGGTGACATCAAGCAGCGCCCACACCTCCAGTTCGCGGTCGGCCACGGAATCACGCACATGTGGCACTGTGGCGCGGGCGGTGACGGCCCAGTCCATTCGGCGTACATCGTCCTGGCCCGGCACATAGATTCTGGCGTCGCCAGGCTCGGTACCGGGGCCTGGCACGAGCCCCAGATGGTCGCCCTGAAGGAAACCTTCCAGGCGGCGAACAATCGTCAGTTCCAGGCGGCGCATGGCCGCCTCGGGGGCCAGTTTGCGCAACGCTATGGTCTGTTGCTTCGGCGCCTCCAACAGGGTTGAGGTAACCGCATCGCCATCGTTCTCGGACGGCGGTGCGAATTCCGGCAGCACCTGAGTCATGGCCATAGACGACCTGCTAACCGCGCGGCTGGTTGGCGTTCCAGACGGGCGTCGGCGCAGGCACCATTGCCAAAATTCGGTCGATCACCTGGGATGCTGGAATGTTGTCAGCGATGGCGTCGAAACTGAGAGTCACGCGGTGCGCCATGACGTCTTGGGCGACTGCCTGAACGTCTGACGGCAGCACATAGTCGCGGCCGTGGATCAACGCCAGCGCGCGGGACGCGGACGTCAGGCCCAGCGTGGCACGCGACGAGGCGCCAATCGAGATGACCTTGTCAAGGTCGGGCATGCCAAAATCCACCGGATTACGGGTGGCCATAACCAGGCGAACGATGTACTCGGCCACCAGGTTGTGGACGAAAATGTTCGACGCCATGTCCTGCAATTGAAGCGTCTTCTTGGGGTCGAGCACCGGGTCCGGCACAGGCGCCTTGATCGACATGCGGCGCAGGATCTCGAACTCCTCATTGCCCTTCGGGTAGGGCACGTCCACCTTCAACAGGAAGCGGTCCCGCTGGGCTTCTGGCAGCGGGTAGACACCCTCGGATTCGACGGGGTTCTCTGTCGCGATGACAATGAACGGCTTGGCCATCGGGTATGTGGTGCCGCCGATAGACACCTGACCTTCGGCCATCACCTCAAGCATGGCGGCTTGCACCTTGGCGGGGGCGCGGTTCACCTCGTCCGCCAGGACGAAATTGACGAACACTGGCCCGAGTTCCACGTCGAACGTCTCTTTCGCCATCGAGTAGATTCGGGTGCCAACAATGTCGGACGGCACCAAGTCGGGCGTGAACTGGATGCGGGCGAAGTTGCCACCGACCACGGTGGCGAAACTGCGCACGGCCAACGTCTTGGCTGTGCCCGGCACGCCTTCCAGCAGAACATGGCCCTTGGCCAGCAGACCAACCATCAACTGCTCGACAAGGTGCTCCTGGCCGACGATGACCCGCTGCACCTGCGCCAAGGCTTTGCCGAGTAACTCGGCCGCGTCCTTGACGCTCATCGCCTTCGCGTCATGGCTGCTGTGCTCGGTGGGGACGGGATCGGTATCCGTCGGGGTTGTGCTCACGATGCCTGGCTTTCTGTGCTTGTGAGTAATACATGTTACCGTGCCGAGGGCTTTCCAACCGCCGCGTCCGCCCCTGCACAGCAAACGATCCAGCTCCCACAGCTATCGCACAGGCCCACCAAACCGCATACCGATGGGCCAAAAGCCCCTTGCCTGTAAAGTTGGTAACGATGTCCGACATTGAAATCCATCCGTCCGCCACCGGTGAGCCGTTCCCGCCGCCACCGTACGGGGCTGCGCTGCTGCCTGACGACCCGCCGCGGATCGGTGACTTCTGGCTGGACGGACGCCTGGCGGCGCGCGCCAGCGGCATCGCCTTCCTGGCCCACGAGGCCGCGCCGCAGCCCAAGCCGGGTGCCCAGTCCATCAAGAGCGACGAACCGGCTCCCGTCATGTTGATCGTCCTCAGCCAAGGGGCCACCGACGACGCAGCAGCACGCGACAGGCTGGCCGGCGAAGTCAACAAGATGCATGCCGACACAGTCATAGCACGCGGCGGCACCAACCAAGACGACGGACGCCTTGCCGACAAATACCGTGCGGAGTCGGACGAACCCGTCCCCACCAGCGACGTGCCGACAGCACCCTGGGTGGCACTGGCCTACGACGGCACGATCGACGCCATCGCCGAAGCCGACCGGGTGCTGCGCAGCGTCGACCTGTCGAGCACCCCACCGCTGGGAACGATGAGCGGCCCCAACTTCCAGTTGCCGTGGATCACCCAAACCAAGCCTGGCAACTGGCGGCGCTGGCCACTGCCATGGGGTGGACGGACGGACAGAGCAAGCTGGGTGTCTGTGCTGGTGTCATGGCTGTTAATGCTTGCCTTGGCCGCGATAGCGCTGCTGATCGTCGTGCTGCTGTTTCAGAACCCTCCTCCACCCTCCGGCGGCAGTGGTGGCGGCGACAGCTCGGCCACGTCGTCCTCGTCTGCCGAAGGGTCTGGCAGTGGCTCGCCGTCGGACAGCGGTTCGGGCTCAGGGTCTGGCAGCGGTTCGCCGACGGACAGTGGAACCGAATCCGGTTCGCCGTCCGAAAGTGACAGTGGTGGGCACGACTCGCCCACCCAGTCGGCCTCGATGATGTCGCCAACAACAGGGACAGGCTCAATGGGCCAGCCCAGCATCAACCCAGACCTGTGGCTGGGCACCGGCCACTAGCCGATCAGACTTGCCTGTGCCGCAGCCCGTAGTTGGCACACCATCTGATCAGGGTCGTCAGCGCGGAAGACCGCAGACCCTGCCACGAAGGTGTCGGCGCCAGCCTCGACACACCGCCCAATCGTCTCCAGCGACACTCCCCCATCCATCTGCAGCCAAACCTCGCGCGACCCAGCCGCAATCATTCGGCGCAGCGCGGCGACCTTGGGCAGAACCAAATCAAGGAAAGGCTGTGCGCCAAACCCAGGCTCCACGCTCATCACCAAAACCACATCGACCTCACCGAGAATGCCCGCAACCATTTCGGCGCTGGTCGCCGGGTTGAGGGCGACACCGACCCTGGCTCCCCTGGCTCTCAGTTCCTGGGCAAGCCGCACGGGTGCGCGCGCCGCCTCGATGTGGAAGGTGACGGATTGAGCCCCGGCCTCTGCGTAGGCCGGTGCCCACCGATCAGGGTCCTCAATCATCAGATGCACATCAAGCGGCGCCGACGTGGCCCCGCTCAACGCCTGCACGACGGAAAGGCCGAAGGTCAGGTTCGGGACGAAATGATTGTCCATGACGTCGAGATGAATGGCGTCCGCAGAGGGTATGCGCGCAATCTCGTCCCGCAAGCGGGTGAAGTCAGCGTTGAGGATACTCGGAGTGATTCTGATCATGTCTTACGCCACCGCCTTCTTGACTTCATCCACCACCCGTTCGGCAGTGATGCAGAAGTTTGTGTAAAGGACGGACGCGGAGGCCGATGCCCCGAAATGGTCAACACCAATTTTCACGCCCGCCTCGCCGATGATCTCACTCCAGCCGTAAGTCACGCCCGCCTCAATGGACACCTTGATTGCATCCTTCGGCAGCAACTCTTCTTTGTACGACGCCGGCTGGGCGGCGTACCACTCAAGACATGGGGCCGCGACCACACGAGTGGGTATGCCGTCCGCTTCCAAGGCGGCGCGCGCCTGGACGGCAATCTCCACCTCGGAGCCGGTGGCAACAATCACGGCCTTCGGCGGCGTCGTGCTGGAGTCAAAAAGGGTGTAGGCCCCCTTGCTCATCTCGGCCACGTCGGCGGCACCCGCGCCTGTGCGGTCGAAGGTCGTCAGGTCCTGACGACTGAGAATCAGGGCAACGGGGTGATCGGTGATTCCAAGAATCAGCCTCCACGCTTCGCCGACCTCGTTGGCGTCGCTGGGACGGATGACATCGAGTCCGGGAATCACGCGAAGTGCCGCGACGTGCTCAACCGGCTGGTGAGTTGGCCCGTCCTCACCAACGCCGATTGAATCGTGCGTGAAGACGAACACCGAAGGAATCTTGGACAAAGCCGCGACCCTGATCGGTGGGCGCATGTAGTCGGCAAAGACGAGGAATGTTCCGCCGTATGCCCTTGTCAACCCAGAATTGATGGCATTGAGTATCCCGCCCATGGCGTGCTCGCGGATGCCGAAGTGGATGGTGCGGCCATTGGGGGCAGGTGCCCAGTCCTTGCTGGCACGGCTGGCGGGAAGGAAAGACGGCTGCCCTTCCATGGTGGTGAGGTTGGAGCCGGCCAGATCAGCCGAGCCTCCCCACAACTCGGGCACGGCATCTGCGAGAGCCGTCAAAACCTCGCCCGAGGCTGCCCGCGTGGACTTCTTCCCCGCAGGGAACACCGGAATGCTGGCACCAAGGTCGACCGGTAGCTGGTGGGCAAGAACGCGATCGAGCAACCCCTTTCCCGTTGGGTTTCCGTCTGCCCAGGAGGCAAACCGCACATCCCAACCCGCGCGACAACCTCTAGCCCGGTTGTCAGCGTTGGCCCGCGTATGGGCGATCACCTCGGCGCCGACCTCAAAGCTCTTCTCAGGGTCGAAACCCAGTCGGGCTTTCAAAGCCGCGACTTCTGCGGCACCGATCTTGGCCCCGTGCACCTTCTCTGAGCCTGCCATGGTTGGCAAGGGCCACCCGATGATCGTGGTGACTTTGATGAAACTTGGCTTGTCGGTGACGGCCTTGGCTGCCTCGATGGCGGCGAATAGTTCATCAATCTTCTCCTCGTAGCCGCTGCCGCCATTGGTGAAGTCGACCTGTTGGACATGCCACCCATAGGCGGCATACCGGGCACATACATCTTCGGTCAGGGCAATCACCGTATCGCCCTCAATGGTGATGTGGTTGTCGTCGTAAATTACGATCAGGTTCCCGAGCTCCTGGGTGGCGGCCAATGAACTTGCCTCGCTGGCAACGCCCTCCTGCATGTCCCCATCGCCCGCGATGCAGTAGACGAAATGGTCGAAGACCGACCGGCCCGGCTGCGAATCGGGATCGAACAGCTCGCGTTCCTTGCGGGCAGCCATGGCGAAGCCCACCGCGTTCGACACCCCAGCCCCCAACGGCCCGGTGGTGCATTCGACTCCTGGGGTGTGGCCCCGCTCGGGGTGCCCAGGCGTCAAGGACCCCCACGTCCGGAACTGGGCCAGATCCTCCAACTCGACGCCAAACCCGCCCATGAATAGCTGTATGTATTGCGTCAACGAGGAATGCCCAATCGATAGGACAAACCGGTCACGGCCGATCCAGGTGGGGTCACCCGGGTCGAGACTCATGACCTTCTGATACAGCAGGTAGGCAATCGGTGCCAACGAGATGGCCGTCCCGGGATGACCATTCCCGACCTTCTCGACGGCATCCGCCGCCAGCACGCGAGCAGTGTCAACTGCCCTTGTGTCCAGGTCATTCCAATCGAGTTGATTCATGATGACTCTTTACTTTCCGACGTGGCCGGAGCCGAATGAGCGGCGGCATCGAACACACTGCTAGTACGAATGTCGGCTTCGGTCAGCGTGCGCAGTTCGACGAGGCTGACCGGTCGTCCCAGGCCGACCAGACGGTTGGCGTGCCGCAGTCGGGCGCGCTCCAAAGCGTTGCGGACGCTGCGAGCGTTCGCGAACCGCGGCTGATTCACCCGGACCTCCAGGTATTCGGCGAAGGCGGCACGGGCGGCGTCATCGAAGACGTACTCGTCCTTGGCCAGCATCTTCTCGGCGATCTGGGCCAATTCGGCCGTGGAATAGTCGTCGAAGGCGATATGGTGGGCCACGCGCGAGGACAAACCCGGGTTTGCGGAGAAGAAAGTGTCCATGCGGTCGGGATAGCCCGCGAAAATCACGACCAGCGAACTGCGCTCGGACTCCATTTCGGCCAGAAGAATCTCAATGGCCTCTTGGCCGTAGTCCCGCTCGTTCTCAGCGCGATAAAGGTTGTAGGCCTCGTCGATGAACAGCACCCCACCGGCCGCCCGGGCGATGGCCTGCTTGGTCTTGGGTGCGGTGTGCCCGATAAACTGCCCGACCAGGTCGTCGCGCCCCACCATGTGGACGGTGGGCTTCGCTAGGTAGCCCAGGGCATGCAGGATCTGGGCCATTCGCAGCGCCACCGTGGTCTTGCCGGTGCCGGGACTGCCGGTGAAACTCATGTGCAGAGTCGGTCGACTGGCCGACAAACCAAACTGCGCCCGAGCCCTGTCGACCATCAGCAACGCGGCGATCTGGGCGATGCGCTTCTTGACGTTGGCTAGGCCAACCAGTTCGGCATCAATCTCGTCGAGAACCTCGCGGACGGCAACTGCGGCGGCGTCCTGCGCCAGATCGATCTTGGCGTCCTCAGCCAGGACGGCCTCGGATGTCGGGGACGGATTCCCGTCACCTGGGAGGCTACCAGGCGACGGATCCGTCCCCGGACGGTAGAGCTGGAACCCGGAGCTCATGAGCCGTAGCACGACCCGGAGGGCCGCTCCGTGGCGTACGAGTGCACCGAGTAACGCTGAACCCTTCCATCGGACTCAGTACGGTCGAGCCGGAAGCCGGGCTCCTCGGCCGGCCGCTGGACCAGGAAGCTCAGCGCCGTGGTCTGTCGACCCAGCCGAGCGTCGTAGGCCATCACCCGGACGTAGTGCCCGGGGAAGGTCGAGCGGCAATCGTTGATCTCGCGCAGCACGCCGTCCGGCTCTGTGAGATCGAACATGGGCAAGCCCCACATCTCCCAGTAGACGTTGCGCGGGTGTGGATCGTCGGAATGCTCGATCGATACCGGCCATCCCTGGTCAAGCGCGTACCGCACTTGGGCGGCGATCTCGTCGTCGGTCAGGTCGGGCAAATAGCTGAATGCTCCATGGCGAAGTCGCATTTTGGGTGCCTTTCTATCAAACACTCGCCGTCGGAATCGCGTCCGGGGCGTCGGTGGAGGTGTAGTCGAACGTGATCTCGCCCCAGGTCGCCAGGGCGGCTTCCAGCGGCTTGTTCCGGGACGCCGCGGCACGCAGCAGATCGGGGCCTTCCCGCATGATGTCCCGGCCTTCGTTGCGGGCCTTGATAATGGTTTCCAGCGCAACCCGATTTGCCTCGGCGCCGGCGGCGATGCCGAACGGGTGCCCGATCGTGCCGCCACCGAACTGCATGATCACGTCGTCACCAAACATGTTCACCAGTTGGTGCATTTGGCCTGCGTGGATACCGCCGCTCGCCACTGGCATAACGCCCGGCATGGACGCCCAGTCCTGGTCGAAGTAGATGCCGTGAGCCGGGTTGACCGGAATGTGGTCCTCGCGCAGTGTGTCGTAGAACCCGCGAGTGGTGGCCGGGTCGCCCTCCAGCTTGCCGACGACCGTGCCGGCATGGATGTGGTCGACGCCGATCAGCCGCGCCCACTTGGAGATGACACGGAAACTGACGCCGTGCGTCTTCTGCCGGGTGTAGGTTGAGTGGCCGGCGCGGTGCAGGTGTAGCAGCACCGAGTTCTTGCGAGCCCAGTTGGCCATCGACTGCATGGCGGTGTAGCCGATGGTCAGGTCGATCATGACGACCACCGAGCCGAGCTCCTTAGCGAATTCAGCCCGCTCGTACATGTCCTCCATCGTCCCCGCAGTGATGTTGAGGTAGTGGCCCTTCATCTCGCCGGTTTCCGCGACAGCGCGGTTCACGCCCTCCATGCAGTACAGGAACCGGTCGCGCCAACGCATGAACGGCTGGGAGTTGATGTTCTCGTCGTCCTTTGTGAAGTCCAGGCCTCCACGGCAGGCCTCGTACACCACCCGTCCGTAGTTGCGGGCAGATAGCCCCAACTTTGGCTTGATGGTGGCGCCGAGCATCGGCCGGCCGTACTTGTTGAGCATCTCGCGTTCCATCACGATGCCATGGGCAGGCCCCTGGAAGGTCTTGACATAGGCGACAGGAATCCGCATGTCCTCGAGCCGAAGCGCCTTGAGCGGCTTGAACCCGAACACGTTGCCAATGATTGACGAGGTCAGGTTGGCTATCGAGCCCTCTTCGAAAAGGTCAATGTCGTACGCCACGTAGGCCATGTATTCGCCTGGCCGGCCGGGCACGGGGTCGACCTGATAGGCGCGCGCCTGGTAATGCGTGTTGGCCGTCAGCCGGTCGGTCCAGACCACCGTCCAGGTGGCCGTTGACGATTCCCCAGCCACCGCCGCAGCGGCCTCAGTAGGGTCCACCCCGTCCTGCGGGGTGACCCTGAACACCGCTAGTACGTCGGTGTCCTTGGGAATGTAGTCGGGGTCGTAGTAGCCCATGCTGGCGTAGCTGTGTACGCCGGGGTCCCACCGGGCGGGGGTGGCGCCAGGGCCACCAACAGGATTGCTAGGAGTCATGGCACCAATGATGCTCTGCCACCGGCCCTGCTGGATACACTCAAAAGGGTGAATGGCCAGGTGAGGATTCACCGTCAGACCTCACCCACCCGGTTGCCCTTTTGGGGTGATGTCCGAGGCACCCAGCCAGGCCTACGTTGTGAGCATGACAAATCTACACGCCACCGCAGCCAGCTTGGCAGCCGACGGAAAAGGTATCCTAGCCGCCGACGAAAGCATCAAGACCATGTCCGCCCGCCTGGCCAAGGTCGGGGTTGAAGGCACTGAGACCAATCGCCGCGACTACCGCGAGTTGCTGCTCACCACCCCGGGCCTGTCGCAGTGGGTCGCTGGAATCATTCTTTGCGACGAGACGCTGCGACAGCTCACCGCCGACGGCACCCCCTTCCCGCAACGGGCGGCAGCTTTGGGGGTTCAGGCCGGCATCAAGGTGGACACCGGAACCACGACGCTGCCATTTTCGGACGGCGAGACGGTGACCCAAGGTCTGGATGGTCTGGCCGAACGACTGGCGGAGTACCGCGAGTTGGGGGCGACCTTCGCCAAGTGGCGCGCGGTGCTGCAGCCTGGCGCGTCCGACCGCGCCTTCTGGGCCAATGCCCACGCGTTGGCCCGGTACGCGGCGCTGTGCCAGGACGCCGGCATAGTCCCGATCGTCGAGCCCGAGGTGTTGATGGACGGCGGACACCCTATCGAGGCGTGCCAGGCGACCACGGCCGCAATGCTGAGCGCCACCTTCTCCGAGCTGGACCGGGCCGGTGTCGACCCCGCCGGTGTGGTCCTAAAGCCCAACATGGTGATCGCCGGCACGGCCGCGTCCAGCCAGTCAACCCCCAAGGATGTCGCCCGTCAAACGGTCGCGGTTTTGCGCGACAAGGTACCGGCCCAGGTGCCAAGCATTGCTTTCCTATCCGGGGGACAATCCAATGAGCGCGCCTGCGCCAACCTGGCGGAGATCAACCGACAGGCAAGTCAGGTCGGCGTCCCTTGGCGGTTGACGTTCTCCTTCGGGCGCGCGCTGGTCGACGATGCGCTGCGCACTTGGGCGGGTCAGCCCGGGCAGGTGGCGCAGGCGCAGCAAGCCCTGGCCGCCAACTGCTCCCGCGCATCGGCGGCTGCCCAAGGCCGAGACGAAGGGGTGGTGTGACGCCCATGTCTCGCCGAATGACACTGACCCGGTACACCATCGAGCAGGAGCACCAGCACCCCGAAGCCACCGGAGACTTTTCTGCCCTGCTGAATGCCGTGGCGACATCCGCAAAGATCATCTCGAACCGGGTGCGTTTGGGCGAGTTGGCCAGCTCGCTGGGCTCCCCAGTTGATGACGGCGCCAGGCTCAATCCCACCGGCGACACCCCCAAAGAGCTCGATCTGATCAGCAACGACATCGTCATCGGCGAGACCCAATGGGGCGGTCATTTGACCGGCATCCTCAGCGAGGAACTCGAGGATGTCCTCCCGATCCCCAATGCCTTCAAGCGGGGCAAGTACCTGCTGGCTATGGATCCGTTGGATGGGTCGTCCAACATTGACGTCAACATCTCTGTCGGCACGATCTTCTCCATTTTGCGCAGTCCGCGACCGGGCGAGGTGGCGACGGCCGAGGACTTCCTGCAGCCGGGCACTCAACAGGTGTGTGCCGGGTTCGTCCTCTACGGGCCCTCAACCATGCTGGTGCTGACAACCGGTAGCGGCGTGGACGGATTCACGCTGAACCCGGAAGTTGGCGAGTTCGAGCTGACCCATCCGGACATGCGGGTGCCCGAGAAAACCAGCGAGTTCGCGATCAACGCGAGCAACGAGCGCTTCTGGGAGGAACCGATCAAACGCTACGTCGCCGAAATGCTGGCCGGCAGCGCAGGCGCCAGGGAGCGCGACTTCAATATGCGTTGGATAGCCTCGCTTGTGGCTGAGACATACAGGATTCTGACCCGGGGCGGCGTGTTCCTCTACCCGACGGACACCAAGCAACCGGGCGTCAAGGGACGGCTGCGGTTGCTGTACGAGGCCAACCCGATCGCTTTCGTGATCGAGCAGGCCGGGGGCAAAGCCTCCACCGGAAGAGGCAGGATGCTTGAGGTTCAGCCCACCGCCATCCATGAAAAGGTCCCGTTGATCTTCGGTTCCCGCGAGGAGGTGGAGCGCATCGAGCAGTACCACGAGCAAACCACAGACGAGCCCCATTACGACACTTCCCTTTTCAATACCAGATCACTATTTCGGAGCTAACAATGTCACAAAAACACCCTGTCGTCGTGATCACCGGATCTTCCGGGGCCGGCACAACGTCCGTCTCACACGCGATGGAGCAGATCTTCCGTCGCGAACACATGACTCCCGTCATGGTGGAGGGCGACTCTTTTCACCGCTATAACCGCGTTGAGATGGCCGCCAAGATCGCGGCCGCCGATGCCGATGGCAACCACAACTTCTGCCACTTCTCGCCCGATGCGAACTTGATGACCGACCTTGAGCAGCTTTTCCTGAGCTACGGACAAACCGGTACGGGCCGGATTCGCCGGTACCTACACGATGCTGATGAAGCCCAGGCCTACGGGCAGTCGGCCGGGACGTTCACCGAATGGAGCGACATCCCTGAGGGCACAGACTTGCTGTTCTATGAAGGGTTGCACGGCGCCATCGTCACCGAGGACGTCAACATCGCCCAGTATGCGGATCTCAAGATCGGCGTGGTGCCAATCATCAACCTGGAGTGGATCCAGAAACTGCACCGGGACCGGAACGCTCGCGGATACTCCGACGAGGCTGTGGTACACACCATTCTGCGCCGGATGCCCGACTACGTGAACTACATCTGCCCCCAGTTCTCAGAAACGGATGTCAACTTCCAGCGAGTGCCCACCGTGGACACCTCCAATCCGTTCATCGCGCGCTACATACCATCGGCGGACGAGAGTTTCCTGGTGATCAGATTCCGTGACGCCCGCGGGATCGACTTCTCATACCTCCTGTCGATGCTCCATGATTCGTTCATGTCTCGGAAGAACACCATCGTGGTGCCTGGAGGGAAGATGGATCTGGCCATGCAGCTCGTCTTCACGCCACTGTTGCAACGGCTGATGGAACGCCGACGCCAGGTCGCCTGACCATTTCCGACGATCAGATCGGTACCGTCACCTCGATCGTGGTGCCTTCACCGGGGGCGGAACGGACCGAGAGTCGGCCATCGATAAGACGCGCCCTCTCCACCATTCCCGCCAACCCGTAATGCCCGGCGGCAGCACCTGCCGACAAACCGTCGCCGATGGGCGCCAGGAAGCCGTCCCCGTCGTCACTGATAGACAGCATCACCGAGGCGCCACGCTGCGCCAGTTGGATGGAAGCGCGCTGGGCGTGCGCATGCTTGACCACATTCTGGACGGCCTCCTGCGCGATGCGGAACAGCGATGTGGTCACCGCTGCCGGCAGTTGGACGTCATCGGCATCCACCTCGATATCAAGATTGGGGATGACCCGCGCCATGCTGGCCAAGCCCGCTGCGAGGCCAAGGTCGTCGATCACCGGGCTGTGCAGGCCGCTAATCGCCGCCCGCGTCTCGCCCATCGCCAGATCAGCCACCGCACGCGCGGCCGCAACCTGCTCGTAGGCGTAGCCGACATCGCCGTCGGCCAGCGCAGCGGCCGCAGCAGACAGGTGAAAGGTCAGCCCCGCGATGGCCTGGCTGACTCCGTCGTGAAGATCGGCCGCAACGCGACGACGCTCCGTCTCCTGAGCCCTCACCGTGGCCGCGACCAGACCGTCCCGGGCTGCGATCTGCGCGGCCTCAAACGCGGCTGCTGTATCCAACCCGATACGCAGCGCCAACAGATCGGCCGCCTGTTGACACAACGCCGTCTCACCCGGGGTGAATACTCGCCGCTGGTGCTGGTGCAGAGCCACCACAGCCACCACGGATCCCGACGGCAACCGTGCAGGGACGCACAGCCGGGACACCAACGCCCCGGGAGGAAGCCCCAGCAGCCGGCGATGAGCCGGGTTGCGAGGGTTGTCGTCGACCAAAGTCACCGGAATGGCCTCGGCTGCCACTCGGCCCACCACGCCGCTCCCGACCGGCATTCGGGCGTTACCGAGGTCAGTCAGGTGGGGCGGGTACCCGGATGTTGCCACGATCTCGCCTTCAGGCAGCACCTGCCAGATCAGCGCACCGTCGGCATGCCAACCCTCGGTGAACAACGCGGCCGCCTCGTCGAGCACGTCCGACAATGTGGGGACCCGTGTCAGCAGCTCCAACAGAGCAGCGAACTGACCGTCCCCCATTGGTTTCGGGTTCAATGGAAAAGACCTTCGCGCAGGGCGGCGGCGACGGCGGCAGCCCGGTCGTTGACGTCGAGCTTGCGGTACAGCCCACGTAGGTGCGTCTTGACTGTATCGTCGCTGACCACCAGCCGAGTGGCGATGCCCCTGTTCGACAGTCCGGCCACAAGCAGCGCCAGCACCTCGCTCTCACGCTGCGTCAGCCCCAACCTGGCCCCGGGCCAGAACTCCCCACTGGCGAGGTGCGCCGCGGCCGTCGCTACCCTGCCAGCCAGCAATGGGTCGATCACAATTTCCCCCGCATGCACATTCTCCAGGTGGCGGACCAGTTCCGGCCCGTCCGTGCGTTTCGTCAGGTAACCGGACGCGCCGGCCCGCAGCGCCTGGTACAGGTACTGCTCGTCGTCGTATACCGTCATGAACACAACCTTGACCGCAGGCGCAACTCGCAGTATCTCGGTGCAGACGTCCAGCCCCGATGTGGAGCGCAGCCGCATGTCGCACAAAACGATCTCAGGCGCGAGTGTCAGCACTGCCTGAATGGCCTCGCTCAACTCCCCCGCACTGCCCACCACCTCAACTTGGTCGGGAAAGCGTGAGAGCACGGCGGCCAGGCCAACACACACAATCTCATGGTCATCGACGAGCAGCACTCGCAATGGTTTATGATCCTGGTCAGTGAAAGGCATAGACAACAGGATAGTGGACCTCACAAGCCTTGAAACCCCACGGTCGTCTTAAGGTCACTAGTTCACCTCATGTTTCACCTGGACGGGTGGGCTGCCGCCCAATGGGCTGGGCTACGATCATAATGTGATGGATAAGGTTCTGCGGATGCAGATGGCCGACGCTCGGGCAGTTCGGCCGGTGATGCTGGCCGTCGGCGGCGACTCCGGATCGGGGAAAACGACGTTGACCCGTGGCGTGGTGGATGCGCTCGGCCCGGACCTTTGTGTCTCGGTGTGCCTCGACGATTATCACCGTTTTGACCGGGCCAGCCGCGCCAGGTTGGGTTTCACAGTCAGCCACCCCGACTGCAACTATCTGGATATCGCCGAGCAGCACCTGCAGATGCTGGCCACCGGCCAGCCTGTGCTAAAACCCGTCTACGACCACCGCACCGGCACTTTCGGCGGCATGGAGTACCTGCAGCCCCGTCCCTTTGTGATTGTGGAGGGCTTGTTCCCGTTGTTCAGCCCGCTGAGCCGCGCCTGCTTCGACATCAAGGTGATGCTTGACCCCCCGGAGGAACTGCGCCGGGCATGGAAGATTGCCCGAGACACCACCGAGCGCGGCTACACGGTCGAGCAAGTCCTTGACGACCTGGCCGCAAGGGAGGCCGATTCGGCCGAGTTCATCAGACCGCAGCGCCGCCATGCCGACATCGTGGTGCGCGTCACCCAGGACGCGGGCCAAGACGATCAACTGTCGGCCGAGGTTTTGCTGCGCGGAACGGTACCGCACCCGCCCCTGGCCAACATTCTCGTCGACGACCCCCATTCGGCGATGCCCCTGACCATCATCCGCGACAGTGACGGTACCCCGGTCGACTGCTTGCAGGTTCGCGGAGACGCCGAACCAGCCGACATCGAGAGAGTGAAGCAGGCGATCTGGGACAACATTGACCGTCCGCAGCCGCTGCCGATCAGCCTGGGCGAATTGAGGTCTGGAAGGCGCAGTGAGACACTCGCCATCACCCAGCTACTGCTGCTCTATCACCTGCTCCCAAAGGTCGACCCCAGCTGAGGAGCGCGCGATTGGGCTGCTGTCGATGACAGGTCGAGCAGGTCGAGGACGGCACTGGTCGCCTGGCGGATGATGGGGTCAGGTGTCTGTCGCTGCGGCGATTCGCCATGCAGCGTCCGCGACTGTCCTTGGAAGGAGTCAGGCATGGTCACAGCCATCGTCAACGCGCAGGTCTTCGATGGGCAAGACGTCATCGGGGAGCGAAACGTCATCCTCGACGGAACTCAGGTGCTCGCGGTCGACGTGCCCGTGCCGTCGGGTGCCACACTCGTCGACGGCGCCGGAGCAACATTGCTTCCAGGGTTGATCGATTCGCATGTCCACACGGACCTGAACGGGTTACGTGACGCCTTGGCGTTCGGCGTCACCACGGAACTGGAGATGCAGGGTCACTGGTCGCCCAAGACTCGCCAGGAGATCGTCACCCGTGACGACGTTGCCGACCTGCGAACTTCCGGGATGGGCGTACGGACCAAAGGCGGACATCCGTCCGAATACATCACATCCGGCAGCCTGTTGATGCGTTTGGTGTATCCGCTGCTGCCCAGCGTCAACACGCCCGAGCAGGCCCGACGTTTCGTTGCCAAGCAGGTCGCGTCTGGAGCCGACTACATCAAAGTGTTTATCGAGGACGGATCGACCATCGGGTATCCCGGTCTACCCGTGATCAACCAGCCGACACTGCTCGCAGCGATTCGCGCCGCCCACGAACAAGACAGGCTCGTCATCGCCCATGCGACGACAGCCGACGGGGCCAGACGCGCGATCGCCAGCGGGGTGGACGGCCTGGCGCACTTGTTCCTTGACGCGCCAACCCCAGGTCTCATCGACGCCATCGCCGCGTCGGGAGCGTTCGTCGTTCCGACTCTCGTCACGATGTCGACAGCATTTGGCCACGACGCTGCCGAACTTGCCGCCGACCCGCGCGTGTGCGCCAGGCTCAATCAAGCCTGGCTCGGCTCGCTGAAGCGCAGCATGAACGCCTATCCCCAGGGAGACCTCGAAACCGCTTTCACCAGCGTGCGCGCGCTGCGCGATGCGGCGGTCGACATTCTCGCTGGCAGTGACGTGTCCGAGCCTTTGCCGATGCTGGGCGGGTTGGCCCACGGAGCCAGCCTCCATCACGAACTCCAGTTGCTGGTCCAGGCCGGGTTCACGCCTGTGGAGGCTTTGCGCGCCGCCGCATCGGTCCCGGCTCGCCGGTTCGGGTTGACCGACCGGGGCCGAATCGCCCCTGGCATGCGGGCTGACCTCTTGCTGGTCGACGGCGATCCCACCACCACAATCGGCGACACCCTGTCCACTCGCGCCATCTGGCGACGCGGCGTCCAGCAAACAGTGGCATGACATGAACTCTCACTCGTCCCGCCCGCGCATCAAACCGAACCATTCAATCGGTTGTGGGGCGTGAGGGGTTCGAACCCTCGACCAAGGGATTATGAGTCCCCTGCTCTGACCGGCTGAGCTAACGCCCCAAAGCTATCGCTCATGGCGATTCTACCGGGCGACAGGCTATAGTCGCATACATGACAGCTCGACGATATTCGCCCCGCAAGATGATTGTGGTGCTTCTCGTCCTCGCGCTTATGGGGTTTCTTTTCGTCCTAGTCGCCGGCCAAGGCGGCCCGCAGCCCACGGCCGCACCTTCGGACACCCAATCACTCAACACCGAGGCACAATTGGAAAATCTCTTTCAGACCAAGGCATCAGGCGTCCAGATCGCTGGCCACGGCGTGGTCACCAGTGTGCTGTCCGATGACAACGACGGCGACCGCCATCAGCGGTTCATATTGAAGCTGTCCTCCGGCCAGACGCTGCTGATAGCCCACAACATCGACATTGCACCACGCCTGGACGGCTTAGCCGTCGGCGACCAGGTTGCATTCTTTGGCGAATACACCTACAACGCGCAAGGCGGCACCATCCACTGGACCCACCATGACCCGCAGGGGTCACATGTTGCCGGCTGGCTCGAGTGGAACGGCAAGCGTTACAACTAGACGGCTTCGTAGATCGTCACAGTGCCCGGCTTGGCCGGGTCGGCTGCAGCACCGAAGGCCGGGAACAAACGTTGGAAATGCTCGCTGGCGATGTGCTTGTCGAGCGCATCCTGGCTGACCCACTCCTCCAGCACCGTCAAATGCATCGGGTCGGCCGAATCACGCCACAACCCGTAGGCGATGCAACCCTCGTCCTTGGCCATCGTCTCGTCCACGAGCTCGCTTGCCGCGGCGACGAAATCGTCAATCGAATCGTCCCGCAACCAGTTGTCTGCCACTACTTTCACCGTCATTGTGTTCTGCCTTTCATTGGGCTGCGCCCCATAACGCAGCTGCGCCCCCACATTAACATATGGGGGCGCAACAAGTGTGAATGGCTACAGGGTGACGCAGGTGCCGCCGGCAGCTTCAATCTTTGACCTGGCGGACGCCGAGAAGGCGTCAGCAGTGATGTCGATCTTGACGCCGATCTCGCCGGTGCCCAGCACCTTGACGAACGAATTGGCGCGCACCGCACCGCGCTCGATCAGCGAGTCGATATCGACGGCGCCACCTTCGGGGTACAGAGCCGTCAACCGGTCGAGATTGACAACCTGGTAGGTCACCTTGAACGGGTTCTGGAAGCCACGCAGCTTGGGCAGCCGCATGTGCAGCGGCATCTGCCCGCCCTCGAAATTCTCGGGCGTGTTCTTGCGTGCGCCAGTGCCTTTGGTGCCACGACCGGCCGTCTTGCCGCCGTGGCCCGACTCGCCCCGGCCTACACGTCGCTTGGGCGTGTGGGCGCCCGGAGCCGGACGCAAATGATGTGCTTTGAGTATCATCACTTCACCTCTTCCACGGTCACCAGGTGTGCCACGGTGCGGATCATGCCCCGCACTGTGGGCACGTCAGCCTGCTGCACGCTGGCGCCGATCTTGGTCAGGCCGAGCGCCCGCAGCGTTTTGCGGGCAGCCGGCTTCTGCGTAATTGCCGATTTCGTCTGTGTGATCGTCAGCATGGCTGACTTCTTAGCTGCAACCATCAGGCAGCCACCTCCTGCTTCGCCGTGGCCTCAGCGGCCCGAGCCTCTTTGGCGGCCCCAGCCGCCCTGGTAGCGTTACGGATCGCTGCAGGCACGACGTCCTCAATTGGCATACCACGACGGCGCGCGATGGCCTCGGGTTGCTCCAGCGCGCGTAGCGCCGCGACAGTCGCGTAAACGACGTTGATGGCGTTGGCCGAGCCCAGCGACTTGGCAAGCACGTCCTGGATGCCGGCGCACTCCAGCACCGCGCGCGCCGAGCCACCGGCGATGACGCCAGTACCGGGCGACGCCGGGCGCAGCATCATGACGCCAGCCGCCTCTTCGCCCTGCACCGGGTGCGGGATCGTCCGGGCAACCATCGGCACGCGGAAGAAGTGCTTCTTGGCCTCTTCCACACCCTTGGCGATGGCTGTCGGAACCTCTTTGGCCTTGCCGTAACCGACGCCGACCATGCCTTCGCCGTCACCGACCACTACCAGTGCCGTGAAACTGAACCGACGGCCGCCCTTGACCACCTTGGCGACGCGGTTGATCGCCACGACGCGCTCCAGATACGGGCTCTTCTCGCGCTCCTGCTGCTCGCGGTTGCCGCGACGGTCATCCCGTCCACGACGATCTCCGCGCTCGCCGCCGCGCCGTTGTGTCTCGCTCATGGATTATCCTTCCCTCTAAAGACCCAAACCGGCCTCGCGCGCGGCGTCAGCCAGCGCGGCGATGCGTCCGTGATACTGATGCCCGGCGCGGTCGAACACGACCTTGTCGACACCAGCCGCCTTGGCGCGTTCGGCAATCAACTTGCCGACCTCGCGAGCCTTCGCCGTCTTGTCGCCTGAAGCGGCGCGCAGCTTGGCTTCCATGGTCGAGGCGGCGGTCAGCGTGCGACCTGCCACGTCGTCGACCACCTGGACCGCCGTGTGCTTGGCCGTCTTGGTAACCACCAGACGGGGACGCTCGGGCGTGCCAGAAATCTTCTTGCGACCCCGCATCTGACGCCGCAGTTGCGACCGGCGCTTCGGGTCGAGGTTCTTGGAAACCTTCAATGTGATGGCCATTACTTGCCAGCCTTTCCAACCTTGCGACGCACATGCTCGCCGGCGTAGCGCACGCCCTTGCCCTTGTAGGGCTCGGGGGGACGAATCTTGCGAATGTTGGCGGCGTTCTCGCCAACCACCTCTTTGTCGATACCTAGCACCGAGAACCGGGTTTGGGTCTCGACGTTGTAGGTAATGCCCTCCGGCGCGTCAACCACCACCGGATGTGAGAAACCCAGCGCGAACTCGAGCTGAGTCGGGCTCTTCATCACCACACGGTAGCCGACACCGACGATCTCAAGCTTGCGCTCGTAACCGTCCTTGACGCCAGTCACCATGTTGGCCACCAGAGTGCGCGTCAAGCCGTGCAGAGAACGGCTACGACGTTCGTCGTCAGGCCGCTCGACCAACAACTGGTCGGCCTCCTGCTTGATCGTGATGGGCTCGGCGATGGTACGGGACAACGTGCCCTTGGGGCCCTTGACCTGGACGCTACGCCCGTCGATCGACACATCGACCCCAGCGGGAACGATAATCGGCATTCTGCCAATGCGTGACATATCTACTCCTCACCACACATAAGCGACGACTTCGCCGCCGACTTGCTTCTCGTGGGCTTGCTTATCAGTCATCAGGCCATGGGACGTCGAGATAATCGCGATGCCCATGCCGCCGAGCACCTTGGGCAACCCAGTCGCCTTGGCGTAGACGCGCAGACCGGGCTTGCTGATTCGGCGAAGCCCCGCCAGCGCACGCTCACGGCGGGCGCCGTACTTCAGCGTGCAGGTCAGCGTCTGACCCGTCTGGCCCTCGGGGGCGTCCGTCACCTTGTAGTCGGTGATGTAGCCCTCGGCCTTCAAGATCTTGGCGATGCCCACCTTGATTTTGGAACTCGGCATGGATGTCGAGTCGTGATACGCCCGGTTGGCGTTGCGCAGACGCGTCAGCATGTCTGCAATGGGATCCGTCATTGTCACTTTGGATCACACCTTCCTCGCAGCGGTTTCCTCACCGGACCTGCCGCGTTTCGTCATTCGATAAAAAAGCTTCTGCCGTCACCAGGACGACTTTGTGACACCCGGCAGGCCGCCGGCGTGAGCGAGTTCGCGCAAGCAGATACGGCACAGGCCGAACTTGCGGTATACCGCCTTGGGACGCCCGCAGCGCTGGCAGCGCGTGTAGGCGCGAACAGCGTACTTGGGTGCTGCCGCCTGCTTTACCTTCAATGCAGTCTTAGCCATGTTTCACTTCCTCTTGCCCGTGTGATGTCCGCGAACCTTGACGACCTTTGCGTCATCCTTGGCCTTGAACGGGAAGCCCAGTTCCTTCAGCAGGAAGCGGCCCTCCGCGTCGGTTTCGGCCGTCGTCACGAACGTGATGTCCATGCCGCGCGTCCGGTCGATCTTGTCCTGGTCAATCTCCAAGAACATGACCTGCTCGGTCAAACCGAACGTGTAGTTGCCGTGCCCGTCGAACTGGTTCGAGTTGAGCCCACGGAAGTCACGGATGCGGGGCAACGCCAGCGTCAGCAGACGGTCGGCGAACTCCCACATACGGTCGCCGCGCAGCGTGACGTGCGCACCGATCGTTTGGCCTTCGCGCAGTTTGAACTGGGCGATGGACTTGCGGGCCTTGGTGGCGGTGGGCTTCTGGGCGGTGATCGCCGTCAGGTCGCGCAGCGCGCCGTCCATGATCTTGGAATCGCGGGCCGCCTCGCCGACACCCATGTTGACGACGATCTTCGTCAAACCAGGCACCTGCATGACATTGCCGTACTTGAACTCGTCCTGCAGTGCCTGACGGATGTGCTCGCGGTAATGCGCCTTGAGGCGCGGCATGGTCGCGGCCTGAGCCCGGGTGACCATTTCGCCTTTCTTGGCCTTTGCCTTGCCGCCCTTGCCCGTCTCTTCGACAGCCTCGACGGCCTCGACAGCCTCTTTCACAGCCTCACTCATCGGCCGATCTCCTTCCCCGTCCGCACGGCGATGCGCGTGCCACGGGTACCGTCATACTCGGAACCATCGCGGCGGCGCTTTTTGACATCTTGACGCTCGCTGGCCAAACGGGTCGGGATTTCCCCGGAGCCGTCGCGCACCACCAACTGAACATTCGACACCTCGATCAGCGCCTCGGACGACACCGCGCCGCCCTTGGTCTGCTGGCCCGTGCGCGGGTCATACTTGTCCTTGACGTGACGAGTCACCACGGCGACACCCTCAACCTTGACTTTGCCCAAGGCCGGGTATGCGGCGATGACACGGCTGACCGTACCGGCCTGCTCACCCGTCAGAATCTTGACGCGATCATTCTTCTTGATGCGCATTTTTGCCATATCAGATCACCTCCGGTGCCAGCGAGACGATGCGCATGAAGCGCTTCTCGCGCAGTTCACGGGCGACGGGACCGAAAATGCGGGTACCGCGCGGCTCACCGCCCTTTTGAACAATGACAGCGGCATTGTCGTCAAAGCGGATGTGGGAGCCGTCGGCCCGACGGTACTCCTTCGTGGTGCGAACCACGACAGCCTTGACAACCTCGCCCTTCTTAACCGCACCGCCAGGTATTGCGTCCTTGACGGCACACACGATGGTGTCGCCCAGGTGGGCGTAGCGGCGCTTCGAGCCACCGAGCACGCGGATGCACAGCAACTCCTTGGCACCCGTGTTGTCGGCGACCTTCAGTCGCGTCTCTTGCTGAATCATTGCCTGTGCCTCACTTCGCCTTCTCGACGATCTCAACCAACCGCCACCGCTTGGTGGCGCTCAGCGGACGCGTCTCCATGATGCGAACCCTGTCGCCGACGCCGGCACTGTTGGCCTCATCGTGCGCCTTGAGGCGCACGGTCTGAGTCATAACCTTGCCGTAAAGGGCGTGCTTGACGCGGTCCTCAACCTGGACGACGACCGTCTTGTCCATCTTGTCGGACACAACATAGCCTTCGCGTACCTTGCGACCGGCGCGGTCGCCATTCACATTGTCAGTCATACTCATGCCTTCTTAGTTCCCAACTCGGGCTCGGGCACAATACCAAGATTGCGCTCTTGCAGGACGGTGTAGATGCGCGCGATGTCGTGACGCACCTCGCGCAGCCGGGCCGTGTTCTCGAGCTGGCCGGTGGCGGTTTGGAAACGCAGGCCAAACAATTCTTGTTTGAGTCCCAACACCTGGTTTTCGAGATCCTTGCGGGATAGCCCACGCAGATCAGTCATCGAGGTCTTCGTCTTGGTTGCCATCAGATGTCACCTGCCTCGCGCTTGATGAAACGTGCCTTGAAAGGCAGCTTGTGGATGGCCAGTCGCATGGCCTCGCGGGCCACCTCTTCGCTGACACCGCTCATTTCGAAAAGAATGCGGCCTGGCTTGATGTTTGCGACCCACCATTCGGGTGAGCCCTTACCGGAACCCATGCGGGTTTCGGCCGGCTTCTTGGTCAGTGGGCGGTCCGGATACACCGTGATCCAAACCTTACCGCCACGGCGAATGTGACGCGTCATGGCGATACGAGCGGCCTCAATCTGACGGTTCGTCAGGTACGAGCCCTCAAGCGCCTGGACGCCGTATTCACCGAAGGCCAGCTTGGAGCCGCCCTTGGCATCGCCCGTACGGGACGGACGCTGCTGCTTACGGAACTTAACTCGGCGAGGAATCAGCATGGCTCACTCTCCTTGGCTTTCTGTAGCGACCGCCTGCTCGGCAGCGGCGGCTTCGGCCCGACGGCCGGCACCCGCACCACGACCGCCGCGCGGGGCGCCGTCACGGGGTGGACGACGGCTGCCGCCACGGTCTGCACCGCGGTCACCGCGGGCCGGACGGCTGGGCGCGGCCGCGTCACGTGCAGCCTTTTGAGCCGCCCGCTCGGCGCGCGTGCCCGACACGTCACCCTTGTAGATCCAGACCTTGACGCCGATGCGCCCGAAGGTCGTGCGAGCCTCGTGGAAGCCGTAGTCGATATCGGCGCGCAGCGTATGCAGCGGCACGCGACCCTCGCGGTAACCCTCGGCGCGGCTCATCTCCGCCCCGCCCAGACGGCCGGAGCAACGAATACGCACACCCTGGGCACCAGCCCGCATGGCCGACTGTTGAGCCTTCTTCATGGCGCGACGGAAAGCGACGCGAGCACCGAGCTGTTCGGCGATGCCCTGGGCCACCAACTGAGCATCCGTCTCGGGGTTCTTCACCTCGATGATGTTCAACTGGATCTGCTTGCCCGTCAGCTTCTCAAGCTCGGCGCGCACCTTCTCAGCCTCGGCGCCGTTACGGCCGATGACGATGCCGGGACGTGCGGCGTGCAGGTACACACTGACGCGATCCGAGCGGCGCTCGATCTCGATTGAGGAGACACCGGCGCGCTCCAGCGACTTGGTGAGGTAGCGGCGGATCTTATCGTCCTCGCCCACCAGCGCCGCGTACTGCTTGTCGGCGTACCAGCGCGACTGGTGATCGGTGGTGATACCGAGCCTGAACCCAACCGGGTTGATTTTCTGTCCCACGCTCAGTCCTCCTTTGTGCTTTCCGCGGGCACGGCTGCCTTGGCCTTCTTCTTTTGGTCAGCGGCACCCGCTGCCCGCTTAGCCTTCTTCGGTTCGGATTCCGGCTTCGGCTCGACGACCACCGTGAGGTGCGCGCCCCGTTTCAGGATGCGGCTGGCTGACCCTTTGGCACGGGCCCGGATGCGACGAAGCGTCACACCCTCGTCCGCGAAGATGGCCGAGATGTAGAGGCTCTCGGCCTCCAGGCCCTCTTGCTGCTCAGCATTGGCCACTGCCGACGCCAGCGTCTTGTACGCCGGCACAGCGGCTGCCTGCGGCGCGAACTTCAAGATGGCCAACGCCGAATTGGCGTCCTTGCCGCGCACCATGTCGATGACGCGACGCATCTTGGAAGCGCTCATGCGCAGGTACTTGGTTTCCGCAAACGACCCGGCGCGGTCACCCAACAGGGCCCGGCGACGAGCCGAAATCTTCTCAGGATCTCTCATTTACGACTCATTCCTACCTAGCGCCGACGCGCTTTCTTGTCGTCCTTGATATGGCCGCGGAAAGTGCGGGTCGGGGCGAACTCGCCCAGCTTGTGACCGATCATTCCTTCGGTCACGAACACCGGCACATGCTTACGCCCATCGTGCACGCCAATGGTGTGACCGAGCATGTCGGGGGTCACCATTGAGCGTCGCGACCAGGTCTTGATGACCGTCTTGGTGCCCTTCTCGTTCAAAGCAGCGACCTTTTTGGCCAGATGCTCGTCAACGAAAGGACCCTTCTTCAGGCTACGTGGCATTGTCTACTCCTGGCCTCAGCGCTTCTTGCCGGACTTGCGGCGACGGATAATCATCTTGCTCGATGCCTTCTTC
>Ga0123357_10000430_pt1 | contig 40255 bp, 27 predicted proteins | sample TergutEmb28metaG_FD_89873 | JGI IMG/M metagenome (GOLD analysis project Ga0123357, IMG submission 89873) | Embiratermes neotenicus P4 segment gut microbial communities from Petit-Saut dam, French Guiana - Emb289 P4 | ecosystem: Host-associated > Arthropoda: Insects > Digestive system > Gut ...
CTTCGTCGCATCATCGCCCCCCTCGCGCGGCATATGGCGCCGGGCGAGGAATGCAAATCCCAGGAAGGCCAGCACCGGCGCAATCATCCAGTGATAGAGCGTATGCTGCATGCCTTCGGTGTAGCGGGCCGGCGATACATCGCCCAGGCTGGGCAGGCCGAGCTTCTCAAAGGGCACACCGGAGAGGAAGCGCATCTGTGTGCCCCCCGCCTCATGCTCGCCATAGATGTGCCTGACATAGGTAGGCACGGTCGCCCGGTTCACCGGCCGATTGTTGCCGATCTTGCCGCGGGGAAACTCGTAGGTGTCGCCAGGCGCGGCCGCGAGGCGCCGGGCCATCTCCTGCTCCAGTTCCCGGACCGGGCCGAACAGCGTGGCACCGGTCGGACAGACATCGGCGCAGGCCGGGATTTTGCCCTGTTTCTGCAAATGGTTGCACATCTGGCATTTGGCGATTTTGCCGAACGCACCAGTGTAATCATATTGCGGGACGTTGAACGGACAGCCGAAGACGCAATAGCGGCAGCCGATACAGGCGTCCGGATCATGGGTGACGATGCCGGTGACGGGATCCTTCCGCATCGCCTTGACCGGGCAGACCGAGACGCAGGAAGGGTCGATGCAGTGCAGACAACTGCGCTTGACGAAGGCGAAGCCGTTGACCTCGCGGTCTTTCTGCGCTCCGTCACCGTCGCGAAAGGCTTTGATGACGTTGAGGGTGTGCCCCGAGAGATCCTCGGCACTGTCCCAGGTGTTGACGTTCCACTGCGCAAGGCGCGCCGGGATGACATCGGGCGGCATGTCGTTTGCCACCTTGCAGGCGGAAACACAGGCCTTGCAGCCGATGCAGAGCGTCGAGTCGTAGAGCAGACCCACCGCCTGCGGCGGCAGCTCCTTCGGCTCTCGCACAAAGGACGCCGACGCCTCAGCGGGAGCGGCTGCCGCTGCGGTCGCGATGCCGGCTCCCATCAGGAAATTCCTGCGGTCGACCTCGGTCATGGCTTACGCTCGCTCGGTTGTTTTGTCAGAGTCGTTGTTGTCGGTGTCGTTTTTGTTGTCCTGCATCTGCTTGAGCAGCATGGCGCCGGCACCGACCGCGAGGCCGCCGACCACGCCAACCGCCAGAGCAGCTCCGGCCGTCACGCCCTGGCCACCTTCGGTACCGACCATCGGGAAAGCAACCGGTGGCGACAGCGTCTTGACGGTCGCCAGGGAATGCAGCGGCTTGTGGAAGCCGGTGCCCTTCTCGGTGCAGCCGAAGCAGGGATGGCCGGTGCCGACCGGCCAGGAGGCAAATCCCACCTCGTTGAAGCCGAGCGCCGGGCAGTTGGCGTAGGTCTCGGGGCCTTTGCAGCCGATCTTGTAGAGGCAGAAGCCCTGGCGGTGGCCGTCGTCGCCGAACTGCATGGCGAAGCGCCCGGCATCGAAATGGGCGCGCCGCTCGCAATTTTCGTGGATCAGGCGGCCATAGGCGAATTTCGGACGATTTTCCTGATCAAGTTCGGGGGCCTTGCCGAAGGTCAGGAGATAAAGCACCGTTGACAGGAAGTTATAGGGGTTCGGCGGACAGCCGGGAATATTGACCACGGTCTTGTCGGGAATCACAGTGTGGGTGCCCACCGCCCCGGTCGGATTCGGGTCCGCCGACTGGACCCCGCCCCATGAGGCGCAGGAGCCGATGGCAACGATTGCCGCAGCCCCTGCCGCAGCCTCGCGGATCAGTTCGACCTGGGTTCTGCCCCCGACCTTGCAATAGATGCCGCCATCCTTCATCGGCGTGGCACCCTCGGTGACCAGGACATATTTGCCTTTGTTCTTCTCCATCATCTTGTGCTTGTAGTCGAGCGCCTGCTGGCCGGCCCCGACACAGAGCGTGTCGTGATAATCGAGCGAAATGGTCTCAAGCAGCAGCGCCTCAAGCGTCGGATGATAGGCACGCAGCATCGATTCGGTGCAGCCCGTGCATTCCTGGCCATGGAGCCAGATCACCGGCGGGCGCGAAGGGGAGGCCGCGGCTTCCGCCATGCGGACGCCGGCCGCGCTCGACAAGCCCATGGTTGCCGCCACTCCGGCGCAGAATTGCAGCAGTTTCCGCCTGCTGAGCGGTCCAAACGCCGGTTCATCGGGCTGGGAGCCGAGACAGGCGTCAAAATCGAGGTCCGTGTTGCTGGTGGCGTCCATGAGCCCGCCTCTTTCAGGTTCCTTACAATCCGGACTGCTAGCAGTGCGGGCCGCAGCCGTGCGATGACGATCGTCAATTTTTGTCGTCGTCTGCCGTTTTTGAAGATCGACGCCAGGCGCTATCGGGAAATGGACCAACCGGCTGAGGCATCAGGCCGGGACCAGGACCTCCAGATCGGCGGCGAGCGTATCAAGATCGGGAATAATCACCTGACGGCCAGAAAAAACCGCGATGCCGTCGGCCTCAAGTCGGCCGATGATGCGCGAAATGGTCTCGTGTCGTGTGCCCACCATGGAAGCCAGATCGCGGCGCGATACCGGCAGGTCGAGCGACTGCGAGCCATTGGAATTGCGCCGGCCGTGGCGCTGCACCAGCACCAGCAGAAGATATACGAGCTTGTGGCGGTTCGACAGCGTCGCCTGGCGGAACATCATGTCATGAGCCTGCTCGGTCTCGCGGATCGAGCGCCTGAGAAGCTGCAGGCCGAGCGTCGGGCTCCGGCTCAACAGTTCCGATATGGTGACCCGGTCAATGTGACAGACCACACTGGGGCCGAGCGCCTCGGCACTGGTCCTCTGTTCACTTCCGGTAAGGAAGGAGTGATAGCCGATGCTGTCACCGGGATAGGCCAGGCACAGCAGCACCGAATTGCCCCTGTCATTGAGCCGGCGAATCCCCACCGTGCCGCCGGACACGCAATAGACCCCATCATTTTCCGCGCCCTGGGCAAACACCAGTTCGCCCGCGCCATATTCACGCCGGCGCCAGCCGCGGGCCAGCACGGCATGTGCATCTTCATCAAGACCACACCAGTCACTTCGCGCCCCGACATGGCATGACGTACATGCACTGGCCTCTGGCCTGGGGTACCAGCGTTGCAGCATTGTATCGATTTCCTCCACACCACACAGCTTCTAACGTCCGGTGGCGCAAGCATTGTGATGCAGGAATTGCGCTTTGCCAAGGACCGATTCGCACCTTCGACGAAGTGGGTGCGCTGCAAAGAAGAGGCCCGATGCGGATTGCGCCCCGCACCCCCTTTCCGGACTTCAAAGGCACCGGTTTTCCCAGACGATCCGGCTTGGCGCTGCGCACTCGGGAAAGCTCGCTTGAGATTTTAAGACGGCACCTTACGTTCAATTCGAGGAATTCGAATGTATTCACGCAAAGGCCGGACGCAACCACAACTTTAAGACGATTCGACTCATCGCGTGATGCTGGGGTGGCAACCTTTCTTCCAGATAGCGAAAGGGATCTGCCAGTTCGGCAAATCGGAGGCGGCCTATTTCAACTGCGTCACGCTCTTGCGCGAATGCGGATCTCTTAACTCTGCAACGGTTGAAATTTCACTTCGGGCCGCCTTGGCGCCCTTGTTGTTGCCAGGCGATCCCGCTTCACGGAAGCCACAGGCGGCAACCGGGGTGTTTTTCGCCGCGCGGCTGCTTTTTTCGGAAATTTGAGAATGCGCCGTGCCAGGCGAAGTCGGGAAGATCCCGGGAGGATCTCTTAAGGATGGCGCCCGCGCTGCCGCTTGCAGGCGTCGGCCCCGACCGGCCGATGAGCGAGGACATCGGCAGTTCCCGCAAAAGCCGATCCGTTCATTTTTGTCGCGAGCATCGTGCAGGACCGTGACAGCGTTGCAGGGCCACTTGCCCCACAACGCCACAACCCCACCGCGGCCGGGTGCCGGCCCCGGTTGTGGGGCGGAAATTCGCATGCGCCGGGCCCGCGTGCCGTCCCGGCCAAGCCCTGGCGTGCCTCACCATACAGGCCGCCTGCCCCCCCCCGCAGTCTGCCCGGCTGCTTTTCGGGACAGAGCGCCCATAGGCAAGGCGACCAGAAGTGGACCACAAAGTGGACCAGAGGTTGCCGTGGCAGAAAAGCGACAGCGACGCCGAACCGCATCGAACCCTGGTGGGCAATCGCGCCCCCTTCCCTGTCATTTGCCGTAATCGCAGCAGGATCAGTGGGTTAACGTCAGGGGCGGCGGCGTCTTTGCCACCTTCTCGGGCGGTTTTGCCGCAAGCGGGATGCAAAACTCCGCCTCCTGGCGGCGGCGCTGCCGCAGTCTCCCGCAGTTGCGCCGGGGAGAGAGACCATCCATGTTCTCCGCATCCCCAGCCAGGCCTGTCTGAAACGGCCTTGAGAATGTTCTTGATCGGGCCATGCAACAGAGCAGACAGGCACAATTTTTCAATTCCCCCTCCGTCATACTCGGCGCCCGCCGTGCTGCGACAGCGACCGATCGGATTGTCATCCTCGTACCATGATCGAAATCACTGAACATACTGCAATCTGGGGCATTCTCGCCGGCCCGGCCGAGGCCGTCGAGCCGCCGCAGGGCCTCCATCGCCTGATGGAACGACGCCATGTCGATGGCGTCCTGTTCCCGCTTGTCGTCGCCCCTGAGGATCTCGGCACCCTGGTCGCCGGGCTCAAGACGATCCGCAATTTCCGCGGCTTCATTGTTAATGCACCGCACAAGAGTGCCGCCGTGGCCTTCTGCGACCAGGTCACCCTGCGTGCCAAGGCAACCGGAGCGGTCAACGCCATCCGCCGCGAACCCAATGGTCAGCTCATCGGCGACATCCTTGACGGTGCCGGCTTCCTTGCCGGGCTCCAGCAATTCGCCATCGAACTCGCCGAGCGCCGGGTTTTCCTCGCCGGTGCCGGTGCCACGGCGAGCGCCATCGCCTTTGCGCTGGCCGACGCCGGGATCGCCCATCTCACCATCTCCAACCGCACCACGGAGAAGGCCGAGAGTCTGAAAGAACGCCTGGCCAGCCACTTTCCCTCGCTGACGGTCGAGATCGGTACGCTCGATGCTTCGGGACACGACATCGTCATCAACGCCACCGCGCTCGGCCGCAAAATCTCCGATCCGCTTCCTGTTATTCCAGGCCGTCTCAGCCGCGACCAGATTATCGCCGATGTCATCACCCAGCCCGAGATGACGGCTCTCCTGTCCGCCGCACGCGGGCGGGGATGCCGGATCCACCCGGGCAAGCCCATGCTGGCCTGGCAGCTTGAACTGCTCGCCGATTTCATTGAAATGCACGCCAGAGCGGACGACGCCTGAGGGCTGGACCGCCTCGGCCACGCCCTGGTTTTCTGCCGGGCCTGAACTTTTCGACTATATCAGACCCCCGACCCGGCCGCTGCATTCCACGGCCAACGCCGATCCGCAAGCCCGCCTGCCCGTTACAGTGGCCTCGAAGTTTCCTGAAAGAAGTTGCCGTCATGAAATATATCGCCTGCGCCGCAATTCTCGCTCTTGGTTTCACGGCTTCTGGTTTCACGGCTTCTGGCTTCATTGCCGCTGGCTTTGCCGCCGACGCCTCTGCAGCGGATTCGCCGCCGGGAGGCGCTTCGCTCAGCGACACCCGCGCCGCCGCCGAGCGCGCAGACCCCGAGGCCCAGAACAGACTCGGCCTGATCTGCAAAGAGGGCCGCGACGGCGTGGCCCGCGACGACGTCGAGGCCGTAGCCTGGTTCCGTAAGGCCGCTGAGCAGGGACATGCCGGTGCCGAGATCAATCTCGCCTCGATGTATCTCAGCGGTCGCGGAGTAGCCCGGGACGAGCACGAGGCGGTAGCCTGGCTGCGCAAAGCCGCCGAACAGGGTTCTGCCGAAGCCCAGGTCGGTCTTGGTCTGAGCTACCAGAAGGGCCAGGGGATTGCACCCGACGATGCACAGGCGCTGTCCTGGTTCCGGCGGGCCGCCGATCAGGGCGACGCCGGAGGCCAGCTCCATCTCGGCTTCATGTATCTTGAGGGCCGCTCTGTGATCCAGGACAATGCACAGGCCATCGCCTGGTTCCGCAAGGCCGCAGAGCACGCCGATGGCAGCAACTGGACCAATTCCAACCGCAGGCTCGCCCGGCAATTCCTTGAGATGACCGGAGCCGGCGACACCACCACCTCCGCACCCGCGCGCTGACTGCCCTCACACGGGCCTCCCGCCTCGCCGGGCACTCACCTTCTGCCCGCAGAGCCGGTCCCCCGCGTACAAGGGAGTACCGGCTCACGGGACACCGGCTCTTTTCGCGCACGGCACTCAATCGGCGTACAGATCCGGACCCCTGATAACGCGACCCTTCATATTTCCGGGAAAGGAATCTCGAACCTGCCCCTGCACAGCGGGAACCTTTCCGTTCCGTCCTCTGCGGGAGTCCAGACGCGGAGAATCCGGAAATCCCGGGATACACCGTGCAATCCGAACGGCAGGTTGGAGATCGTGACTGCGATTTCCATGCCATACATCGAGCCCGTCGGTCCGATGACCCGGGCCAGGGTGCCCGTCCCGCGCAGCGCGATGCAATAATAATAAACACCATCTTCCCAGCGCTGCCGGGGGGTCAGGGTCATATGTTTCACCGTCGACATATGCGCCTCGGTGACCTGCAATGAGAACGGCAGTGCCTTGCCCTGGAAACCATGGCGCGGCGTCTTGTGAGCATAGGCGGCGATGATGCGCTCCGCCATCATTCTGCGCATGTTCGGTCGCGGCGTTTCCAGCCGGACCATCTCCGGGTCTGGTTCTCCGGCTGCCGCACTAGGCACTGACAGGGTCGGCGAGAGCGCGAACAGGGAAGCTCCCATCACGGCGGCAATCAGCTTTGGTCCGGATCGCTTGCGCATTGTCCTGTCCAGAAAAGAGGCAGACACGCCTTTTGTCAGGCTGACGAGGCCTGATTGGCGAAATCGGTATAGACCACTTCTCACCTCGCGGCAAAGGAGCAGAGCTTTGCTGGGGCGACGTTTCGCCATCGCTGCCAGCTACGGTGTCGTAATTCCATCGGACCGTCTCACCGCACCGGTTACGAAACCATCCGGGACCGCGCCGCCCGGAAATCACGAAGGTCGCTTTCAGCCGGCTTGCCGCGCAGGCAAGGAACCGCCAGGATCGGCGGGCCACGAACTCCGACGATTTTTCGCACCTTGCCGATGGACCGGATCGCGGCAACTTCGACCTGTGCACGCAGGCTTGCCTAATTCTTCTTGCTGGTCACGATCACCCTGAGATCGCCATCCTCCAGGGATACCCAGATATTGGGATTGGCCTGCGACTGACGTTTGACGAAGCTGTAGCCGGTCTCGGTCCAGAACAGGACGTTTTCGGTCTTGTTGTCGAGAATGAAATCGCCCTTATCGGTAAGGACTGTGAGAACCGCATGGCCCTCGCCGTCCTTGTCGCGAACCACGGTCATCAGGAGCGCCTCACGCGGCCAGCCCGCGTCCACCAGCATCTTGCGCTTCATGAGCGCATAGTCCTCACAATCACCATATCCGTCGGTCGGCAGCGACCATTTTTCGACGGTACCCCAATGCTCCATGTCGGTCATCGGTATCACCGCACGGTTGACCCAGCGATTGACCCGCAACAGGTCGCGCCACGCGGTCTGCGAGATGACGATTTCACGAGGCTCCGACGCGCCCGCCCTGCACTGGTCGGGATATTCGATGCAGAAACCGCTCCAGCCGATCGGGGCCCGCACCTCGCCACCGACATTGACGTGGAGCATGCGGTCGGTGCCGGCAGCGGCGGAGGCAAACGACAACAAGAGCGAGCCAGCAAGGACTACTCCGAACCAGTGCGTCCTGGAATTTACCATTCCCCGCCCCCTGTTTCCCTAATTTTCCGTAAACATGGTCTGGCACAGGCGCGCGCCGGCGTAAAAGCTTTCGTTAAATAATCGTTAACGGCGACAGGCAAATCCGAAGCATTGAAAAAAGACTTTGGAGGGTAGGCACATAGCACCCGCGCAGGTGACCCGCGCAGGCCCGCCGGGGCGCTCTCTGGCGTTCCCGCCCTGGCGTTGTTACACTTCGTGATCGGCAACTTCGCACGCTGCGGGTCCGCCTTCCCCTTCGCCGTCCCCCGGACCTGCCGTTGTCTCCACCCCGCCACTCCACCATCGCCGCCCCAACCAGATGCCAGGCCGGCGTGCGCCTGTGGCCATCCCGAAGCTCCTGAACGACGTTCAGATTTCTGTTGAAGAGGACTGCGGGCGTGTTAAGAAAGTCGCAGCTCCCGCCTGCCTGGACGGGAGGGTTGGATTTCGAAGGCGGGGGTGGTTTTCTCGCGAGCCCTGAGGGCGGGCGCGCCTGCCCCCCTTAACTTTGCGGGTTGCCGGGCCGGCGGATTTGAAGCGTTTCGGGGAAGCCATGACGATACTGGGGCGGGTGCTGGCCGTTGCGATTGCCCTCTATCTCTTTGGCGGCGCGCTGCTCTTCCTGTTTCAGCGCAGTCTGCTGTTTCCGGCTCCCGAGACCTTCCGGACCACTCCGGACGAGGCCCGGTTTTCTGAAGCCAGCGAGGTTGTGCTCGACACCAGCGACGGCGAGAAAGTCATCGTCTGGCATGTCGCCCCGAGGCCCGGCAAGCCTGTGGTGCTCTATTTTCCCGGCAACGGCGACGTCCTGTCGCGGCTGGTGCCACGCCTGCGCGACCTCATCTCCGACGGCGATGGACTGATTGCGCTGTCGTTTCGCGGTTATGGCGGCTCGAGCGGCCATCCCAGCGAAAGCGGATTACTCAAAGATGGTGTTGCAGCCTTCAACTTCGCCCTGCGTCACTATGGCGCCGAACGCATCGTGCTGTGGGGCTACTCCCTTGGAACCGGGGTGGCGGTGGCACTGGCCTCGCAATACCACGTCCACGCGCTGATCCTCGAAGCCCCCTTCACATCGGTGGCTGAGACCGCCGGCAGGCTTTTCCCGATGGTCCCCGCCCGCCAGCTCATTCTTGACAAATTCCGCTCCGATCGGCGCATCCCCAAAATCACCTCCCCGCTCCTCATCATGCACGGCGAAAAGGACCGGGTGGTACCTTTCGAGCTGGGCCGGCGGCTGTTTGAGACCGCACCCGAACCCCGGCGCTTTGTCGCCTTCCCCGAGGCCACACATGTCGACCTTGCCTGTTATGGATCCACAGCGGTCGGGCGTGCATTTCTCGACGATCTCAACCAGGCAGAGCAGCAGAGGCCGAAGCCGATCCCGGCGCAGAAGGGCTGAACCGCGGCCCCCGTCCGGCGCCCTGCACACGAAATCCCGGCATTTTTTGAAAGACGAAGGTGATGAAGACAAGGAAGATGCTGTGGCGGCTGGCGGCCATCGCAGCGGTACTCTATCTCTTTGCGACGGGGCTGCTCTTCACGGTTCAGCGCAATTTCCTCTATCCGATTCCGAGCAGCTTGCGGACAACGCCGGAGGCGGCACAGTTTCCGCAGGCCGAAGAGGTTTTTCTCGATACCAGTGACGGCGAAAAGGTCATCGTCTGGCATGTCGCCCCGCAGCCCGGCAAACCTGTGGTGCTGTTTTTTCACGGCAATGGCGAGGTCCTGGCCTGGGATGTCGGGCGCTTTCGCGAATTTGTCGCCGACGGCACCGGGCTGATTGCACTGTCGTTCCGGGGTTATGGCGGCTCCAGCGGCAAGCCCAGCGAAAGCGGCCTGCTCAAGGACGGTCTTGCCGCCTATGAATTCGCGCTCCGCCACTACAAGGCGGAACGCCTTGTGCTGTGGGGCTATTCGCTTGGAACCGGGGTCGCAGTGGCGCTCGGCGCCAGGTTCCACGTCAGCGCCATCATTCTCGAAGCCCCCTACACATCGATCGCGGATGTCGCCGCCAGGATCTTTCCCTTTTTCCCCGTCCGCCTCCTCATCCTTGACACATTCCACTCGGATCGGCGCATCCCCAAAATCACCTCCCCGCTCCTGATCATGCACGGAGAAAAGGACGAGGCGATCCCCTTTGAACTCGGCAGACGGCTCTATGATACCGCCCCGCAGCCCAAACGCTTTATCGGCTTCCCCGAGGGCAGCCATGTCACTCTGCCCTATTTCGGCTCCATTCAGGTCGGGCTGGCATTCCTCCGCGATATCAGCCTGGCCGCCGCGCAGAAGGAAAATGCACCCGCGGCTACCGCGCCCTGAGAGACCATCCTGCTTCCGAATCCCCTGAGATCTGTACCCGGAGGTCCAGGAACAGCTCCGGCAATCCACCCCGGATCCTCAAGACAGCGCCGACATCAGCCCTGCTGTCCCGGCACGGCTGACTTTTTTGGCGGGCGCTTCGGCTTCACCGCCTCTGCGTCTTCGGCTTCGATCTCTTCAGGCGTGAGCGCCAGCGCCAGTTGCGCCCCCTCATTGCCGGCATGATTGACCCGGCGCGACACCGGATGCCAGGTGAACGCCTCCATGGCCGAGCCAGCCAGCAGTTCCGCGACCGCCTCCACACTGTCAGCGGTGCAATCGAGCCAGCGGGAGAAGTCGGCCACAGCGATGGTCAGCGGTACCCGATCATGGAGTTCGGCGATGTCGCCGGTTGCGGCTGCGGTCAGGATTGCGGCGGTGTCCACTTCCTCGCCGTTCGGACCCATCCAGGTTTCAAAAATCGCGGCCAGACCGAAGGGTTGACCATCGCGGCGACGGATCAGATGAGGTCGTTTGCCGCGCCCCGTCGCCTGCCATTCGTAATAGCCATCGGCCGGCACCAGCGCGCGCCGCCTCCGGATCGCATTGCGGAAAGCCGGCTTCTCCTCCACTGTCTCGACGCGCGCATTGATGAGAAGGGGAAAATCACGCGGATCCCTGACCCAGGACGGCAGAAACCCCCAGCGCATCAGTGAAAAGTGACGTGCGCGGGCATCCTTATGGATCACCGCGATGGGCTGGGTTGGAGCAATATTATACCGCGGCGGGAACTCGGCTTCCTCGACATAGCCGAACAGCTCCCGCATTGACTCCGGCGCCGAGATCACAATGAAGCGACCGCACATACTCAAAGGTCCCATTTCTGCTGCCGCCGACCTATATCGAACCGCATCAGGCTTCTCAATTTGGCGGTGCCGACACCGCACGCTTTGAATCAAAGATGTCAGCAAGGCACGGAACCTGCGGATTTGAACGACGCCCGCGGCGCTGGGGCCTGGTTCCCCCGGCATTTCACCACAGCCCGCCTGCGACCAGGCGCCGGCGCGCCGCTCAGTTCTGGAAAGCGCGGCGCATGGCGGGCGTCGCCACAGCGCCACCCGGTTTTGAGAGCGGTTTTCCCCTTCACGCAAATTTGAGCCCTGCCCTATCAGGGTGAATTCACCCGAAATGTCATGCGGTTGGAGGATCTGCGGCGAATTTCCGGGGGCTTGAGCGGGCTTCTGGATCTTGCCGGGTCACCAAATCAGTGCTTTCATGGTTGAGATGATAACGCCGCCCCGAACCAGTTCCTCCGCCCTGCGTTACCGGCTCGCGCCGGATGCGGCGGCCCGGTCCGCGCTGGATGCCACTTTCGCGGCCTATCAGAGCCTGATCGCGATCGTCGGGGATGTGGTTGCGAGGCACAATGTCGGCGCCAATCTGGTTCTGCTTCACACCCACGCCTATGAGCGGATCCGTAAAGAGACCGCATTGCCGGCCCGCCTGGTCACGCTCGGCCTGCGCGACCACGCGCGCTACCGCACCGCCTCACGCCCGCGGCTGCCGCTTGACGACAAGCTGGCGCGGATCAAAGGACCCGCGGTCATCTCTGTCGCCACGGTCCGGGGCCGTTTCGACATCCCCTTCGATTATGCCGGCTACAGCCAGGACTGGGAGCACAGCGGCCCGGCCCTGCTCGTCGCCACCGGCGACGGTTTCGAGATCCACTACGGCGTCACCCCCAGCCGTCCCCCACAGGAGCACAAAGCCATGGACAGCGCAGCCCCGGACAACCTTCTCTCCCGTGTCGGACGGCTGATCGCCAGCATCGCCTATGACGCCATCGAGCACGCCGAAGGTCATAACAAGCTTGCCGTCGTCAACCAGGCCATCCGCGAAATCGAAAGGGCCGAAACCGCCGCCCGCGAGGCTCTGGCGGCGGGGCGCGCCGAGCAGTACCGGCTCAATGCCAGACGAACCGAGATTGAAAAGCAGATGGCGGATCTGACGCCGATGATCCGCAGCGCCGTTGACGGCGGGCGCGACGACCTCGCCAAAGCCGGAATTGCCCGCCAGCTCGACCTCGAAGCCCAGTTCGATGTGCTGACCAGCGCCATCGACGAAAATACCGACCGGATCGAACAGCACGTCACCTCTCTGCGCGCCGTTCTCTCCGCCCTCCAGGACGCCGAGCAGCGCCGCGATGAGATGGCAAAGCGCCAGGCCACCGCGCCCGGAGCCACCTCGGCCGCCCTGGGCAAAGACGGCTCTCTGTCCCCGACCGCAGCGGCACTGCGCGCTGGGCGCGCCGTCGCCCGCGCCAGCGACAGCCCGGCGCCGATCCCCTTCACCAGCGACATCGACGAGCTCAGCACACTGCACCGTGACCGCGAGATCGCCGCCCGGCTGGCACAGCTTAAATCAGGATGCGAAAAGAAATCGGATGAGCGCACTGATTGAACATTTCCTCGCTCCGGAAGTCCGGCCCTTTGCCATCAGCGCTGCCGTCATTGCGCTGCTCGGCGGCATTGAACTCGTGTCCATGCTGCTTGGCGTCTCCTTAAGCCATCTGATCGGCCATTCCTTCGACTTCGGTCATGGCGACGCCCATCCTGTCGATCATGACGCCGGCTTCGACCACGACAGCAACCCGCTCGCCAGCGCCTTTTCCTGGGTCAATGCCGGCGGCACCCCGCTGTTGATTTTCCTTCTGCTGGCACTCGGCATTTTCGCCATCACCGGCTTCTTCATCCAGGGTCTCGCCGGGCTCGTCGGCACTCCCATGCCGGCTGCCCTGGCCTCCATTGCTGCCCTTGTGGCGACCGTGCCGCTGACACGGCAGGCGAGCCGGATCATCGCCAGGGCCGTTCCCAGGGATGAGACTTATGTTGTCAGCGCCGGCGATCTTGTCGGCCGGGTCGGCGATGTCGTCATCGGGCCGCTCGACCAGGGCCTGCCTGGCCGGGTCAGCGTCGCCGACATTCACGGCAACCGTCACATGGTGATGGCCAGGGCCGTGCCGTCCTCAAAGCCGCTGCCGCAGGGCACCTGCGTCCTCCTGGTGGATCGCGACGACAGCTGTTTCCTCGCTATCGAAGCCAGTGAAGAACTGAGGAGGCCGCCTGCCTGACCCTTCAGGGAATAAGGAAGAAACCTCGCCTGCGCCCTTTTTTTAAAGGCCCCCAGGCGACATCCGCAGCCGGCGCCGGCGCCGGACCCGATGGGCCGATGTGCTCCGGGTCGAAACCAGCACCGCACAATCCTCTGCCCCAGCCTGCGCTCGGTCTGTGAAATTCGAAATTCAAACCGGCGGACAGAATTTCCGCTCCCTGCGCGAACCATCAAAGCCAAGGATAGAACCCTGTGATTGAACTCCTGATTGCCCCCGCATCCATCGCTGTCCTCGTCATTCTCGTCATGGGCATCGTCTTTGGAATGCTCTACAAGCGCTCCACCCGTGACGAGGCCTTCGTCCGCACCGGCCTCGGCGGCAAGAAAGTCGTCCTCGACGGCGGCGCCCTGATTCTGCCGATTTTTCACTCCCATGCCAGCGTCAATCTCAAGACACTGCGACTCACTGTGGAGCGCAAGGAGCGCGAATCACTCATCACCAAGGACCGTCTGCGCGTCGACATCGTCGCCGAATTCTATGTCCGCGTCCGCCCGGATGAAGAGAGTATCGCGCTCGCCAGTCAGACGCTCGGCGCTCTCACCAACGACGCCGAGGCGCTGCGCAACCAGGTGGAAGCGAAATTCGTCGATGGCCTGCGCTCGGTTGCCGCCACCATGACCATTCTGGAACTGCAGGAAAAGCGCAGCGACTTCGTCAAACACGTTCAGGCCACGGTCGAATCCGACGTCAAATCCAACGGCCTTGAGCTTGAATCGGTCTCCCTGACCAAGCTCGATCAGACCGACGTCAAGTTCTTCAACCCGGAAAACTTCTTCGACGCCGAGGGCCTGACCCAGCTCAAGACCGTCACCGAGACCCGCCGTCGCGACCGCAACGCCATCGTTCGCGACAATGAGGTCGCCATAGCCCAGAAAGACCTTGAGGCGCGGCAGCAGACGCTGGCGATCGAGCGCACCAAGAAGGAGTCCGAACTGCTCCAGGAGCGCGATATCGCCAACAAGACGGCGAGTACGCGCGCCGAGGTGGCCACCGCCACCCAGACCGCCCGCCTCACCGAAGAAAACGCCCGCATCGACACCGATCGCGCCGTGGCTCAGAAGGAAGCGGCCGCCAAACAGGTCAAGGATACCGCCGTCATTGAATCCGATCTTGCCATCAACAAGCGCAAGACCGACGCCCAGCGCGAAATCCAGATCGCAACCCAGGAGAACGAAATCCAGATCGCGACCAAGAGCAGGCAGACCTCCGAGGCCGTTGCCGAAGCCAAAACCGCGGAGGCGATTGCGGTTTCAGCCGAGGAAAAAGTTCTCACCGCCCGCGCCCTCGAAGTGGCCGACCGCGAGCGCCAGACCCAGGTTCTTGCCGCCCGCACCGAGGCCGAGCGCAAGTCCACCGAAGTCGTGGTGGCCGCCGAGGCCGAGAAGAAGGCGGCCATCGACTGGGCCGAGGCCACCAAGACCCGTGCCGGCGCCGAAGCCGAGGCCAACAAGGTCAAGGCCACCGGTCTCAGGGAACTCGGCGAAGCCGAGGCTGCGGTGATCTCGCTGCGCAATGAAGCCGCCGGCCGACTGAGCCAGCCCGCCATCGACTTCCAGCTCACCAAGGCCCGGATTGAAACCCTGCCCCAGGCACTGGCCGAAATGGTCAAACCGATCGCCAATATCAAGGACGTGAAAATCCTCCAGACCGGCGGTCTGATCGGCGCCAACAGCCCGGGAAACGGCAATGGTGTCGGCTTCGGTGAGGGCCTCGGCGGCGAACTGCTCAAACTGCACGCGCTGCGCCCGGTGATTGACGAGATCCTCAGGCAGAGCGGCTTTGTTCCCGGCGACGACCCGATCCACACTCTGCTCGGCAGCGTCGCCGGGCAGGCTGGCGGCGCCGAAACCCGGCCGACCCCGAAACCCGCTCATGAGGGCGAGGGCGGCGACCGCAACGCCCAGATCCGGGCCGGGATCGAGCGCATCCGCGACAGCGTCCAAGGGCCGGCACCGAAGAGCTGATCGGGCGCTCGCTCCCTCAGAAAAGCGGCCCCGTGCTTTGCAAGGCGCGGCGGCCGCTTTCTCTTCCATCTCCCTTCTGCTCTTCGCCGCAGCAGCAGCCTGTCGCCACTGCCCTCCGGTTCCACCTTTTCCGATTTCGCTTTCCTGCCCATCCAGCTGTGTGCTGGAACCGGGCCACGGCACGGCATTTGCCGTTAACAGGCGCACGAAGACACTCAGCAGTGGTGTCGCCAGCAGCGGCGCACCGGCGAATTCGCCCCCCCCCTGGCACAAGTCGGTTCCCTCCCCGGAAGCCGCGGATGTGTCCCCTTCTGCCAGCCCTGATGCAGCGTCCAGCCCCCGTCTGATTCCAGTGCTTTCGATTCGGAAGCTGCTCGCCTTGCCTTGCGCCCTCGCTCACCGCCGGGGCATCTGTTTTGAGGAAGGATTATGCAGCATCGTAGTGTGTCCGGCTTCTGCCGGTCCTGGTCTGTGCCCTGGTGATCGCAGGATGGCACCCTGTTGGCGGCGCGATCGACTGCGGTTGCTGCAGCCCGGTCGTGAGCCTGAAATCCTGGTGGCGTCAGCCGCTCCGGCTGCTGCAGGTTGCCGCCCTTTGGACCTGTGGACGGCGGCAAACTGTTCCCTGCCGGCTGGCCTCCCGGCCGTCTCTTTCTTCATTCCAGCCCAGCGCGGTTTCGCCACAGCTGTGGCATGGCGATGGTACCACTTGTGCACCTGCAGGCGACGCTGAACCTCAACGCTCTATGGCCCATCTCAGGGATGCCCCGGACAGCATCGGGCCAGCACCGGTTTGCTGCCGCACCGACAACCTGGTTTCCACCTCAGGATCAGCTCTGCTGCAGAACCTCCTTCGCTCTGGCGCCTTTCAACTGCCTCTTTCCACCCGTTCACACCGTTTTGCCGCCGGCAGAGACGGCTCCATACCCGGACAACAACGCATGGCCTGACATCGAGGCGCTCGAAAACCGGCCACGCCGGGGCAACCGGCGCCGGGCACTGTCGCTTCCAGTTTGACAAAAGCGGATCTGGTGGCCGACAGCACGGCTGCCTTCCCCCGGTCGGGAGCAGGTAAGAGATGTCACCGCAGGCGGTCTGCATGCGTCGGACTGCATCGGGGACAGACCAGCACTACCGCCACATCCTCTGCCGTCGCGCGCGGCATCGATATCGATACCTGTCCGAGGGTCAAACGGCGTCCCGAAACAGATCGAACACGCATGCCGCCCCGGCCGCTCCCTGACCGGAGCACCTTCAAACCCCGCCGGCTATAAAAGCCGAATCGCCTCAACGGCTTGCATTTATGCTTAAGAACTCTCTCAGCGCTGGAACGACGGACTTACGAAAACCCCGTCCGTCGTCTCAAACGCGGGAAGCAGGGCTGGAAAAATGTTCCATACCCTGAACTCAACAGCGTCCCGCCCAGTCTCACACCCGTTCGGGAAGCTGGGCAGCTACCCTTCGCCCGAAATCTCAGCGCTGATGACCGAGGCCGATCCCCAGGGACCGGGCTTTCTGCCTCAGCGAGCCTTCCGTCCTTTTCATCAGCTTCGCCAGCTTCGAGACCGGAGTCCGGTCCTTCGAGTGCTGCTTGAGCTGCTTCACGTCGTCCGCAGTATATTCCTTACGGACCAGCTTTTTGGTTCCGCTCTTCTTCGGGGCTGCCTTTTTCGCTGCTGCCTTCTTTGTCGCTGCTTTCTTGGCCACTTCAATATCTCCAGTTCCAAGTTTCATTGTCGGCTGGTTCATATCATACTCAGCCGCTTCGGCAAAGTCAAAATACGCCGATCGGGCCACCGGACGGTGGCAGGGGCGTAGGAGATCCTTCCGCCTGCCTGCACACCAGAGATACGCATCATGCCCGGCTCTACTGATCGCATATGATGACCTGTGCTGTGAAGTACCTCAGCCGTTGTGACCAACAGGTGAATACGACCCCCGCAGACCCGGAGATTGCAAGTCATATGGTTGGCCCGTTGTTAAGGAAAGTTCATCCAACGTCGCCAAAGCCACACCAGTGACGGCAAATAGACCGGAATTTGCCTCACAAATTCCGCAATTTAACCCACATGCGAAGGTTTTCGCGGCCAGGCGCTACGCGACGTGCCGCTCCTCCCCAGTGCAGCCTTCTTTGTTCCATCGCGCATCGTCGCCGGAGCGGCTTTCCCGAGCCCCGCCTTTGACCGCCGGAGTGATTTGTCGCCCTCGGCCACCCTGGCTGTTTCCTGAGATCGAACAACGCTCTTCTTCGTCACAGCTTCTTCTGGCCCGCCCGCCCGGCCGGTTCCATGGCGACCGCCTCCTTTGTTCCACGGCGGGCCTGCTTACGTGACTTTCCTGAGGCAACCGGCAAAAGGGACGGCTACCGCAGCCGAACAGGGCATCGGAACCTGCTTCCAGAAGCATATTTGAACTCTCATGCGCGGACATCTGTTGCCCTAAAGTCTCACCTTTCCGGGAAATGAGGTCATCCTCGTTGACGCCACGTAGAAGAAAGATCCGTTCCGCATCCTCGTCCCGGGGTGCACCACCCCCATCTGAGTGTCGGGGCGACGTGCCTGCACGTGGTAGCCCAGTCCGGGCAGTCGCAGTTGAGCGTCATCTCCGTTCGGTGCCGGCAACAGCCCCCGCGCCCTCCGGGCAGCACCGACCGATCACCGGTCGTCCCCCCAGGGTGCCCCGGCACCAGTTCCACCACGAAATCGATGCCACACCATCCCTCGCGGATCGACTGCAGGCGCAAGCCGCACAGCGCAACTGGGGTGAGCGTGACCGGATGGAGGTCCCGGCCGTTCCCTTTGACCCGGACCTCACCTCTCCCGATCCGGAGATCCGTCACGGCGCCATTGCGGACCTAAATCCAGCCCCGCGCGACGGACCGGATACATAGTTGCCGCAGTACTCCCGATTGCCGCTCCGCGCCTCGCCCCCGAGGCCTGTTGCGACCAGGCCTGCCGCGATCGGGGCAGGTTCCACCCCGCTGTTGCTGAGTGCCGCAATCCGCGTGTCGCCCTGCGTCGTCCTGCTGGCCGCGCGCACCTGTTGCCTCCGGCGCCGGCGGAACCTCATGGCTCAGCTCTCCCGGATCACCGCCGCCGCAAACGCGCCCGGCCCGCTGCGGCGGTTCCCCGCTCTTCTTCTCTGTCCGATTGCCTTTGACGTCACCACAGGGGAACTCCGCGACAAGCTGTGCCCTGTCCGAAATCGGGCGCCCGATCGTCTCTGCCCCAGTCCCCCCGGCAGACAAATTTGTCGACCCGCACATTCCCGGTCTGCCCGCTATGCAAGGCCCGCTTTCGTCGCCGGGTGTCGACCACCGGGTGACAATGTACCACCTCGGAGGCCGCTGTGAGCTTCGGTCCGGCACCGCAAAAGCGGCACGTTTTCGTGCTCCTGGAAGGTCTGAACCCGGTGCCGGCAGCACCCGGCCACGGTCTGGCGGTTCAGGACGAGGCGGTGGCGTGCCCTGTGAGGGAACCTGCAAACGGCGCCAGCTTCACCATCCTTTTGCGGAACGGGATGAAAACCCGGAATTTCTCCCACCGTGATGCCATCTCCTCCACGATCTTCCGCAGCCTGCCGCGAACTCGCCACTATCCGGTTGCCCCGCCAGATGTCGCCGGACCATCGGCAGGGATGGTTACAGATCGGTTTCGAGCCGCATCCGCAGTGTGTGCATCTGCCCGCTCCGAGGCTTCCCGGAGAGTGAAACCAGAACTCCCTGGCGGAAGCCCGGCCATCACGGATTGTTGAAATCGAAGATCAGCCACAAATCGGTGAGCTGTTGCCCGATCGCGGTCCGGCGTCGGCGCCTTGCGGCAATCGGCGCAGATGTTTCGCGGTGCGCCTCTGTTTCGCGCCCGCCTTCCCATTCGCCCCGACCTGATTGACAGAAACGTCATCGCCAACCGCGATGCGCGCCCTGGGTGAAGAGCCCCTGCAGGCGGCGGCAACGTCAATTGCGCCGGTTCACCCCGACTGCTGCTCAAACTCCACCCATCGCGACGCGGTTTCTGTCGGTGCCGGACGCCTCGTGCCAGCCGCCGCTTTCCCTGTCCGCCTCCTGAAAGCCCGACGGCGCAATATTTCCTGCGATCCCGGGCCTGGTCCACGCCCGCCGCCTGTGCTGCATCAAAATTCGACCATCTGAGGAAGCCGACCACGTTGTGCGGCCGCTTCTCCGTTCTCGCAAGCCGCACGCGACCGCAGGCAAGACACGCTTTGCTTTGCGATGAGACGCCGTGAAAAGCCCGACATTGCGCCTGCAGAATCAGCGCTCACAGTCTTTTCGATCCGGCTCTTCGGATCTGCCCCCTCGCGGAAGAGCCCCCCGCGGTCCGGGCAAAACGCCAGCCTCTACCGGCTCCCGGTGGAGCGGCGTCATCTCATCCCGGGTCCGAACGACAAAGGACGTCGCAGGCGACATGCGCCGTCAGGATCAGCTTCACCCCATGGCCATCGCAGAGACACTCCCTCTCTGCTTCGTCCGCGGTCCTCGCAGGGAGCGGCGGCACTGCTTGCGACACAGGATCGGCGGCAACGACCGAAGAAGCGCCGGCGCTTCGCGCATGCCGGTTTCACCCCGCATTCCCGGCGCTCGGGGCGCAGAATTCATGCCTGCATCTGCCAGAGTGAGACGACAGCTCTTTCGCACGCCGCGGTATCAGCGGATGAAAGACGCGGGATGGCGGCGTCTCACAGCGGGTGAGTTCGGCGCTCTGCACACCACACTTCATAACTGCGTGATGCAGAGCACGGCGATCCGGCACAGGTGACGAATCCGATCGCAGGTTCAGACCGGCCCGGCACAGCCGATATGCGAAGGATCGACAATCCACATCGCAGGCGAATCGTCAGCCCTGTGGCGCCGGAGCCGGATCTGTCAACGCCGGTCCGCTCGCCCGGCACAATCGATTCAAATGAGCTGGAGAGGCAACCGTGCCGGGCACCTTGTCGGCCGGCCCGGCGCTATCGCCGCGTTCCAGCCTGGCCTTGGAACCGTGTCATGGAACCGTGTCATGGAACCGTGTCATGGAACCGTGTCATGGAACCGCGCCCTGGAACCGCGCCGGCTTGGAAGAGGTCTTTCGTAGCGTCGAGGGCGACGCTTACGACCCCTGCAGCCTGACAACTCATGGCTTCGGGCAGCTCCGCGAAGTGCTCATCGCAAGCCTGGCTCCAAGGCACAGTTCTGACTGCGCTCTCTGCCCGCCCCGGCGAACGGATTGCGGCCGCCGTCAACGCGTTGCCGATCACCCGCGCTCCACGGCGGCGGGTGCCGCACAGGGATCGTAACATTGCGCCCCTTGAAGCCGGGTGGGCCGAACCGGGCGAGGGCGAAAAGACCGGCGCCCGATCTGGCCTGAGCGCAAAAACGGACTTTTTTACAGACTCTTAAGAATTCTGGCAGCGCAGCTGCAACTTCGCCATGTGGCAGGAAATCCAGAACGCCACGCTTGCCGCACCATGCCGCACAATATTGGGTCTTTGCGCCATGGTCCGGCCATGATATACAGTCCTGTTTTTTCCCAGGCCTTTTCAATAAGTGAATTGACATGAAACGTGTCGTCATTACGGGCATCGGTGTCACCGCGCCTTCTGGCTGCGACCTTGAGAGTTTCTGGGACAGCCTGATCACCGGCAGGAATATCTTCGCTGAATCCAGAGATCTGCCGGGAAGCGGCATTCTGGTCGGGGCCATCGACGCCGGGAAGAAATTCGACGGTCTTCCGCTGCACTCGCTGTCGCCCTGCGACCGCAACGGGATTCTTGCGGTGTCGGCCGCACAGAGCGCCCTCCGACATGCCGGTCTTGATGGAGCTTTCGAAAATCCCGAACGCGTCGCCGTTGTCATCGGCAATGGTTTCGGAGGAGTGGTCTGCCGCGACTCGGAATATGAGCGTCTGTACAAAGAGAACCGCCGCAATGCCCATCCTTTTACGGTTGTCCGGGTGATGGCAAGTTCGTCCGCAAGCTGGATATCGCTGGCCTTCGGCACAAGGGGGCCATCCTTCGTCACATCGAGCGCCGGCGCCTCCGCAACCCAGGCCATCGGAACCGCCGCGCAGCTTGTGAGGTCGGGGGCCGCAGATATCGCCGTCACCGGCGGCACCGAAGCTCCTCTGTCGATCGGTATCACCCTGGCCTGGGCGACGAGCGGGATCATGAGCCGCAGAAAATGCGCCCCCTTTTCGCGCTACCGCGACGGTATCCTGATTTCCGAAGGGGCCGCAATCCTGATCCTCGAGTCGGACGAACACGCCAGCCGCCGCGGGGCGGTGCCGCTGGCTGAAATCGGTGGCTTCGCCAGCAATGTCGACGGCATTGGCATCGGTGAGCCCACCGCCAGCGGCATGGCCCGGGCGATGTGCGCGGCAATCGCCGATGCCGGCCTCTGTACCGGCGACATCTCCTATGTCAGCGCCCACGGCACTGGCACCAGGGCCAGCGATTGCCACGAATCGGAGGCGCTCAGAATGGTGTTCGGCGACCGGCCGCCGCCGGTTTCCTCAATCAAGGGAACAACAGGCCATACGCTCGGCGCCTCTGGCGCCATTCAGGCGGTGGCAACGATTCTGGCCATGGCCCGGTCGATCGCGCCCCCGACCGCCAACTTCGAGGAAGTCGATCCCGACTGCAATATCGACGTCATCCCCAACCACCCCCGCGCGATGCCGATCTCTGTCGCGCTCTCCAATTCCTTCGCCCTCGGCGGTCTCAACGCCTCTCTGGTGATCAAACAGGTCCACTGAGCCGACGCAAGGCCAAGAAGACCCGATTACACGAAGAACAGCTTGATCACGCAGCGGAAATCGGGCTGCACCGACACCCCGACGACCCCGGTTCTGGCACTGCGGTCCGGCTGCCTGGCCCGGGCAGGGCAATCACCTGGCGAAAGTCGCCGGTCCTGGTTTGCACAGAGGAGAGACCGGCGAGGCGGCAAACGCCGGCACTTCTGCATGCCCCGCTCACAGTACAAGAGGGCTTGCGCTGCCTCAATTTTCGCGGTGTGGCGCGAAAGCCGCGCAACCTCGGCATGGCGGCCAGGCGCGTGCAAAATACGCCGGCCAAGTCACACCACCACCTTGCGCAAATCAGGTGCCGTGTTAGGCTTCACCACTTGCAGAAGGACTGCCTTCGCACAGAAGCGGAGGGGGGTTGGATTGTCAATGTCGCCGTGTTGTCCCTGCCGATTATCCGGTGGCGGGCTGCATCGCCAGCAACAAGTCAGATAGAGGAAGTCCACGTGAGCAACGAAACCAGTTCCATCAAATTCTCCAATCCGGCACCGCTTGGCCTGGCCGGATTTGCATTGACGACCACACTGCTCAGTCTCATCAATTCCGGGCTGGTCAGTGGCGACGGCCTCCCGGTGGTGCTGGCCTGCGCACTCGCCTTCGGCGGCACCGCCCAGTTCTTCGCAGGCCTGTGCGAATTGCCGCGTGGCAACACCTTCGGTTTTACCGCCTTCGTCAGCTACGGCGCGTTCTGGTGGTCCTTTGCCCTGATCAACCTGCTGCCGCATGGCAATCCGATTCCGGTTGCCTTTGTCGGCTGGTATCTGGTTGCCTGGGGTGTGTTCTCCTTCTACATGTGGATCGCCACCTTCCGCGTCCCCCTCGTGCTGTGGGCCATCTTCCTGGTGCTGTGGATCACCTTCTTCCTGCTCGCCGCCGGCCATATCACGGGGAACGCTGACATCAATCACGCTGGCGGCTTTACCGGGATCCTGACCGCCGTGCTCGCCTTCTATCTGTCCGCCGCCGAGGTCATCAATGACACCTTCGGGCGCACAGTGCTGTGGGTCGGAAAGCCGATCGCCAAATAGGCCGCCTTACCGCTCCTCGACGTGACAACGCTTCCGGACACCTGACTCGAGCGCTTTTGCGCGCCCGGGGGGTGTCCGGAAGTTTTTTCAGGGCGCAGCAGCGCCAGCCGGGCCCGACCCCCCCCCGCCATGGGGATCTCATCGGCTTCGCCGACTTCCCCCGTCACCTGACCACCTCCTGAGGAACAATTCGACTTCCCCAGGGCAGGAATTATATTTCTGAGCCGCTGCCGGGTGACTTCCGGTCGCCTTTTGAGACCGGGGTCTGCCGCATTGACGGCTGGCGGGCCCGACAGGGACCAGCGCTTCCAAATCCGGCCTGTCCGCCTTTTCGCAGATCGGGTCGTAAGGGCTGCGTGCCTGACGGATCCGTGCGCCATGACCCGATGTCCGCGATTGGTGAAGCGGAAGTATATTTTGGACCCGGCGAGCAAAAGCGCCCCCCTCAAGGAAGCTTCAGTTGACAGATTGTCTGCAATCGCTTTCGGTAGCCTGCCGCAGGCCCCGGCACGCCCGGGGCGAGACCGGCGGCTTCCTCAGCTCCCAAGGGCGCACATATTTGAGGATGCGTCGGCTTGAGCGAAGTTCCGCTGAAACCGTGCAATATGGTCTGAGGGTGCGATGTTTTCTGCCATTTCCAGACGATTTATCCTGATCACCAGCCTGCTTGCGGTGCTCGTAGTGGCGGGCTGCGCCGGCAGAGAGCCGGAACAGCGCAGGGCCTTCATCCTCTTTCTGCAGACCCGGGTTCTCGGCGATACAGGCGCAACCGTGCCGGTGATGACCGCCAGGGACAGAGAGGAGTTTGGGCCCTTTGCCGACTCCTATCAGGTTCTTTTTGACTTCAGCCGAACCCTCAATGACGCAACCAATGCGTATAATGACGCCAGCAATCTGCTGCAGAACGACTTCAACAGCATGAAGGCGCTGCAGGACAACTGGCAGAAATTGTCCGCATTGCGCCAGCGTCTGCTCCAGACCGGCCGGCGGCTGGCGAGCGACTACGAGAAAGTCCAGGGCATTCATTCCGCTCTCAACCAGCCGGAGGATGTGAGAGTGGTTTACGACCAGGCTTTTGCCGTCCTGGTGACATCCCCTGGAGACGCCTTCAGGAGAATCCTGGTGCCATGGGACAAGACCCTCCAGGCCAGTGAGGACCTCGGCCGTTTTCTCAGCGACAACGCCGGCCAGTTGAGGATCACCGGGATGACGATCCAGCTTCAGGATACGGCGCTGCAGCCAGAATGGAAACGCCTGCAGGAAAAATACCAGTTCGAGGTCCAGGGCCTCACGCCTCTGATCCAGGCACTGGCGGCAACTCTTGCCGCTTCGCCAAATCGCGTCGACAAAAACCAGAGCCAGGACGCAAGGACACCGGCCGCGGACAACCGGAGACAGGATCTCCCCCCGGACCCGGGGCCGATCTCACCGGTCAGGTGATGGAAGGCCTGAGGTGGCGACGGCAGCCGCGGGCCCGGCAAGCCGGGTGAAGCGGAGCTTCTAGAAGCCGACACCGATCATGTTCGACACCCCGCTGTTGGCGCTGGTGACAATGCTCGGCCGCGCCGCCGGGTGACGCGGGGGGTTGGGATTTGCCGGCTTCTGCCGCTGAGCCTCCTCGCGCTGGCGATTCGGGCCTGGCCTGTGATTGGCGTTGTCCTGCGAAGCCACGCCCGGCGCCCCCGGCCGGGGCCGGTCGCCGGCAGCGCAGGCCACACCATCGCTACAGCGCAGAGGACAGGAATGGCTGTGATCGCCGGAGAGCCGCTCCACCAGTTCCGCTGTTACCGCTGGCCTGGCCTCAACCGATCCTCCACCCAACTGAAGATAGCGGTTGAGTGCCTCCTGGGTCGACCACAGGGATCCATCAGCACGGCCAGTGAAACAGCCGAGGCGGATCAGTTCACCCTGCGCGGCCTTTACCAGTTCCAGCGAATTGGGCTGGCCTGCCGCAGGCCGCGCCGCCATACGGGCCTGTTCGATGGAGGCCATCACAACCGGGCGCAGCCGCTCGCAGCTCACGGTGCCGGAAAAGGCTTTCAGGTCCCTGACGCCACCCTCGCCACCCTTGCCAGCCTTGGCGAGAATGGCGTCAAGCCGGGTCTGTTCATCCCTGCACACCGCCTCTTTGGCTGCGGCAGCCTGCGCCTGTTGGCGCGCCTGCGCCTCTTTCATCGCCGCTTCAGTTGCAGCGGCTGCTGCCGCTGCCTGTTTTTCCTGTTCCAGCCTGGCAAGCCGCTGCCGCTCCGCTTCAGCCTGGCGCGCCGCCTGCGCTTCGTTCGCCTTGCGTTCGGCCTCCAGGGCAGCAGCACGCTTTTCGTCCTCGTCCCTCTTCTTCTGCGCCGCGGCCAGTGCCTTGTCCTGCTCGACCTTGTGTTTGGCCAGCAGGACCGTGAAGCGCTCGATGCTGGTCACCACCACCGCGTGCAGCCAGTGGCAGCGCACTTTCGTTCCGAAAGACTTCAGCTCATCAATGCCGCGCTGGTCGGCTTCCCGGGCCAGAATCGCATTAAGCTGGACCATTTCCTCGTTGCAGACCGCCTCTCTGGCGGCCTCCGCCTCGACCGCTCTGCGCGCTTCGGCTGCCCGCGCCGCTGTGGCGGCCTCGGCCGCCCGCCTTTCCTGCTCCGCTTTCTCGGCCTTGCGCGCGGCCTCCGCCTCTTTGGCCTTGCGGTCCGCCTCTGCAAGCCGGGTCCGCCGCGCCTGTTCCTCGCGCTCTTTCTGTGCTGCGGCCTCGGCCGCCCGTCTTTCCTGCTCCGCCTTCTCGGCCCTGCGTGCGGCCTCCGCTTCTTTGGCCTTGCGGTCCGCCTCTGCAAGCCGGGCCCGCCGTGCCTGCTCCTCGCGTTCTTTCTGTGCTGCGGCCTGCGCCTCCATCTGCTCCGCCTTGCGCAGCTCGACTTCCGCCCTGAAACGCTCCAGCGCCGCCGTCACCACCGGACGGAGCCGCTCGCAGCTCACCCCCGTCCCAAAAGCCCTGAGATCGTCGATCCCACGGTCTGCGCTGCCTCTGGCCAGGATCACATCCAGTCTGACCTGTTGCTCCCTGCAGGCCGCCTCCCTGACCGCAATGGCGGCCACGCGCTGGCGCGACGCCTGCGTGCGCTGTTCCTCCTGCTCACGCTGCCGGCGCGCCGCCGCCTCCGCTTTCTCCTGCTCGGCTTTGGCTCTCGCCTCTTCGGTCGCCTGGCGTGCCGCCGCCCGCATCTGCTCCTCGCGCGCCGCTGCTGCTTTCTTCACCTCGTCGATGCGCGCCCGCGCGCTCACAGCGGAGCGCGAGTAAGGATAACGCCGGATGAACTGTGTCAGCTGCGCCAGGTCGGAGGACTCCCGAAGCCTGCCCCATTCCGCCTCCTCCTTCGCAGGCACGGTGTCGCGGCTCGCGGTGCTGAGGCTGGTCTCCGGCAGCGGACGGCCCTGACCATGATCGATCGTCTCAATCTCGGCGCGGGCCAGTTCGGCATAGGGTCCCCTGGGATGGGTATTGAGGAACACTTCCCAGGCCCGCCGGCTGCCGATCTTCTTCACCAGTTCAAAATCCGCCTTGACGTCGCTGACCGGCACCTCCTCGGGCTGTGCCGGTGCCGGCACCAGCGCGACATTGGCGCCCCCAAGCGACCCGTAAACAAAGGGCTCCTGCTCATTCCCGGTCTCCTTCATCACCTCGTCGCGAACCCGGCCGAAGGCGAGGCGGATGTCGAGACCCGGAACCGGGAGATGTTTGAGGATCGCGGCGGTGAACGGACTATGGCCGCCCGAACCGTCATTGGCCCGCGAACCCGCCTTGGCGGCATAGGCGATCAGGGTCCCGGTGGTGGTCGGCATCACCGAACCGAGCCCGGCATTGACGGAACGGATCACGGTCTTGCGATCGCGCCGCATGCTGCGCTCCAGCGGATTGTCGCGGCAGGCATCAAGAATGACCAGGCGCAGGGTCCTGGCCTCGTTGGCCGAGGACACCAGACGCTCCAGCAGGATGGCCTCGTCGTCGGCGTCATTGTCGCTGGCCAGCCGCGCATCAACCGGAATCAGATAATTTGTGCCACCGATTTCGAGGCCGTGGCCGGCGTAATAGATCACCGCAATGTCAGCCTGCGCTGCTGCCACTTCGAATTTGCGGATCACCCGCTTGAAATCCAGATTGCCGACATTGATCTCAAGGTCGACGGAATCAAATCCGGCCTCGTTGAGCATTTTGGCAACGGCTTGGGCATCCCCGGCCGGATTTGGCAGCTGCAGCACATTTTCGTAGGCCGAGTTGCCGATGACCAGCGCCACCCGCTTTGAAGCCCATGCACAGGCGGGAGCAAAAACCATCATCCAGATGGCTCCCCCAAACAGCACGGCCTGGAGCACAAAGCGGGAGATCATGAAACAGCCACCGAACCCTTCGCCAAACTCCCGACCCCGACTTCCCGTCGCCTCGCTTCCCTAGTTTTGCTTAATCCATGGCTATGGGCAAGACAACTTTTAATTCAAGAGCTTGATCGCCCGCATTGGGCATCCCGCGCGGCGTCGCGCCCCGGACCGCCTGTTTCTCATTGCAACAGAGGTTTCTGCATCGCAACAGAAGATCGGCAACATCAGCCCGCACCGGAACTGGATACCGCGAAAGCCCGCGGGGGGCGGCGCAATCGCCGGACCTTTTGCGACCCGACAAAACCGCATCCCGGCCGTGCCTGGCCGAACGAAGGGCCTCGTCACGCCTTTACGCAAACCGCAAGGACCCCGCGCGGCCTTCGCCGATCGGGGTCCTGCATCGGCTGCCCCGGACAGACCCTCCGAGGCAGCATTGTCGCATGGGGACTAGTATTTCGCAGCCGAACCGTCGGTCCCGAACCGGTAGTTCACGCGCAGCGACAGCATGTCGAGACTCTGGCGGATACGCAGCGTCTCCGACGAACCGTCCGGAGTGACGGACGGAACGCTATAGGTCACCGTACCGAGGAAGCCGTGGACATAGTCGATACCCGCGCTCCAGTTTGCCGAGAAAGCGTATTCGGCACCCGCGCCGACCGCCGCGCCCCAGCGGGTGTCACTCATGCTTCCGGCAAGACTTGTGACATTCGGATGGAAGCCGGTCTGGAGCCCCCAGTAGTAGTAGTCTCCGCTGTTATCGAACAGATTCGAGCGCTCGTGGGCGGCAACCGCGCCGCCCTTGAGATAAAGCAGGGCATCGGAAAAGGTGTAGCCGAGCTGACCGGTGAAGACACCGACGCTGTCGACCCGGGTCTCGTTGGTCCTGGATTCATAATGGCTGCCGGACGCGGAGGGTTCATAATAGCCGACACCGAGGCGGCTGGCATTGCTGCCGCGTAACGAGGCCCAGTCGCCCTGCGCCTCGACGCCGAACACCACCCGGCCGGACTGGGCACGGTAACCCGCCTGTCCGCCTGCGGTCAGGCCGTTGGCGGGGTGAGAGCCATCCTCGCCGAAGCCGGCAAGGCCGTCCGTGGTCCAGTCGGGGACCAGCCGTGCATAGCCGGTGCTGGCGATGCCCGCGCCGACATTGCCGCCGATATAGAAACCGCTCCAGTCATGAACCCTGGTCAGCGCTGCGGATTTCGTAAAAAGCGGCGCCCCGTCGACTGCCGAACCGTCACCACCGAGCCGGTAATTCAAGCCGATCTTGACCTGGTTGAGTGCGTTGCGGCTGGTGAGCCGGGTCTCGCCGTCGGCAGCCGTCGCCGTCTGCGAACCGAAGCGGATATAGTCGTATTCAGCCTTTGCCGACCAGTTCCGCCCCAAATCAAATTCGGTTCCCAGGCCAACCATCCAGCCGAGACGATCGTATGCAGCGGAAGTGCCGTAGCCGTCTGCGGTCGCGTATTTGGGCGAAATCGAGTTGGGGTAATGATTGCCCTTCGGATCGTGGCAATCGGTTGGACTGATGGTATTGATCGCACTGCCGTCAATGCAGTTGACGTTGACCCGCCCGTCGGCCCAGGCAACGCCGGCCTTGGCGTAGAACAGGCTGCGCCCCGTTGCATAGCCGAGACGCCCGGCAAAAGTCCCGCTCCAGTTCATGCGATCCTCGCAGGTCTGGAAGAACGGATCAAAGCCCCCGGTGAAATCGGTGGCGCTGCCGCAAGGACGGGCACCGTCCAGCCGCGCAAGACCGAATTCGCCTTCCACACCCAGAACCCAGTTGTTGATCTGATGATTGTAACCAGCCTGCAGGCCGGCGAGAGCCCCGGTTGTGGTCGGGCTGGTGTTCCCCAGTGCGGGGGCCGCTGCGAAGGTAATGTCCGCCTTCCCCGCCGCGGCACCGGCGTAGCCACCGATATAGAAGCCGCTCCAGTCCGTCGTGTCCCGGGCGGTGCGGCCGGAGAAGGGTGCCTTGAAAGCAAGGAGCGGTCGCGCCGCATCCGGCGCGAACTGGTAGCGCAAGCCGACATTGCCCGCATAGCCTTCAATGTTGCCGCCGGTGCGATAATCGGCACGGACAAAACCAAGCCAGCCCGTATTCACGATCTGCGCCGCAAGCCCGGCTGAAAACTGGCTGTAGGTGCCGACCCGGGTTGTCGCCGACGCCTGCGAATAGCCGGCCAGTTGCGGATCCTCCCCGGAGACGGTGCTTTTGACGCAGCCTGGGCAGAAGCTGAAGGCGGAGCGAACGTCACCGGCGAATTCGTGGAAGATACTCGCCGTTACAAACGGCTGATAGATCACGTTGGATGTCGCAATGCTGGTGCCGGCGCGAACGCTCAGTCTTCCGAGCCGACTCGCCACATCGTCCGTGGTTGTCGTCCCGCCAAGCATGTTGATGTCACCCCCCAGCCCGGGGGGAACCGTGCTGTGAAATGCGTCAACGCTGGTGTTCGACCAGATGAACCCGGCGGAGGGCTCAATGAAGTAATTATTGGGCAAAGCGATGTTGTAACCGGCAGACGCTGATATCGAGATGCCACGCGCCCCGACGGGCCGGTTGAGGATGCCGAGATTCGGACTTTGCAGGCTGAGGTTATAAAAGTCCCCGCGCACCATGAGATCGGCAAAGAAGGAACCGCGGGTTGCTGCCACATACGCGCCGAGGAACGGCACATCTACCGCAGTGCGCAGACCACCGTTGCCGGGGCCGTCATCGCTGGCCGTCGATCCCAGATAGCCGGCAGTGGCACCCACGTGAACATTCCAGCCGTTGATATTCAGTCGGGAGAGGTCGGTGCCAACCTGCATGCCCGAATAATATTGCTGGACGCTGTTCCTGCATCTCGTGTTCATCCACTCGCCGGCGATGCCCCCCTCGCCAACGCCGTTGTTTGAGGTCGTGCTCCGGGTTGTGACTTCACCGGCCAGCGCACGCGTCCACACACCCGCGCCCGCCTGTTCCGGGGCCGCGTTTCCCGGAGCCGACACAAACGCACTGCCCTGCTGGCTGAGGAAAGCGGTGTTCACGCTGCCGATGACTCCGGAAAGCGTCGAGGAAATCGCGCCCGCCGATGCACCAAGCGAGCCGATGTTGCTCGCACTGTAGCCGCCGAAATAGATGGTTCCGCTGCAGTTGGGCGAGAGTGCTGCCGCCTGAGCCCACACCGGTGCCACGCCCGCCATCAACAGCGCGGGGACCGCAACAATCGTCGCCCACCACACCTGGCGTCCGGCTGCGTATCCAGCCCCATAAACCCGTGTCATTAATTTCAACCCCTCAACCCGTAGGGAAGGCACTATAGCGCGGGGTTTGGCTGGCGGAAGCCGGCCGAGGCGGTTTAATTGCCCCCCGGCCACATTTAATATATTGATTTTGCGTGAATAAGGCCGTCTGGTTGGGGGCGATGCCAGCCGCGCTTTTCTGCCCGCTGTTGCAGTGGCAACACACCTTCCGTCCCCGATCTTCCTGATATTCCCGCAGGAAAAGCCGTCCCGCCGCCCGGCTGGAAATTAAATGACCCGTTGCCCGGACAGCAAATTGAAGCCCGCAGCCTGGTCTCGATATTAAATAGTACGTCGTCTGTGCCGGCGCAGGCACGGCTGGACCCGCGCAGTCCAGCCGCACCCACAAACCCGCTGGCGTGCCGATTGCGGACCCAGGCTGCCCGGCACAGCTCCGTCCCCCCAAGCCGGCCGTCTTCCGACCTTCGCGTCACCGCCAGGGGTGCCGGCTTTCGCATCGCTGGTGGCGCAGACCGCCTTCGCTCACATAATCCGGTGTTCCGTCCGGCAGAATCGCAGTGGCAGCGCGGCGCCTCAGGAGCAGCCCTCCCGCTTCACCGATTGCAGGGTTCAACCGCATTTGCACGTGCCGGTGGCAGATCGCGTGAGAACTGGCACGGCGGCGTCACGCACCTCGCCCCACGCGGCCGGGCGGCGGGAACTGCAGCGAGTATGGCAGGCGGTCCGCGGCTCCGCCCGCGGACCTCCCGCACAACATCCGCCGTATCCTGGCACTCCCGGTGCTCCTGGCGCAGATTGCCAGCACCCGCACACCCGGCAGCCCAGCGCTGCCAGCCTGCGGCCCTGGTGCCGACGACGGCACGTTGCACGCCCCGGCATTCGCTCACCTCCCCTGGTGAACAATCCCTTCCGATATCCGCCGCCCGATGCCGCCTTGAGCCTGCACAACGGACCTCAACCACGCTGTCCGGTCGCCGTCCCTACCTCCTTACCCTCGCAGCCGATGCTGCGCCGCCCGATCGGCTTGGACCCATCCCGTTCGCCGGGCGACAGACGATATAAGTGAGACTGCCGAAGGCTACAGGTTCAGGGAGACCGCCATCAAACCGGGGATCCGCCCGAGGTCGTTTGCCGGTTGCTGGTTTCCGAAGCCCTCAGGGCCAGTCCGCGACGCGGCTCCTGACGAGCCTCTCCCGGTTTTCTCAGCCTGGGCCGCCGGTTTCGCCGGCGGCAGCGCAAATCGGGACGCTCAGAAAGCCTGTCCGGCCTCACGGCGATATCATCATTTTCTGGCACGGAGCCGCAGCGCGGCTTCCGGCTGGCGCCAGGTTCAGCCGGACTTTCGATTTCATCCCCTCAGGAAGGCGGAGCCGAGATCAGAGGATAGAGCACAGGAGACACACGCGAGGCCGCGCGCCCGACCGCGCGGGCAGCAGCGAAACCCGATGCCGGGGGCGGCACATGGCAGAGAACAAAAAGCAGGATCAGGGCGAGAATTTCGAAAAAACCGGCCCGCGGTTTCTCTGCCGGCTCGAAGCCGGCCAGCACGTCCTGCGCTGTCTGCGCCAGATGCCCAGGCACCTGAAGCCGGATACCACCCAATGCCGTCATCATCTGCGGGGCAACCGAAGCCGTCGCCCCGGAATGGACCAGGACCGGCACGCCTGCGGCTTCCAGCATCGACACGGCAACCGCGCATTCCACCATGCCATGCGCCCAGGCAATCGTCGCGAGAGCACAATTCTGTGTCTGCGGTACTCTGTTCATGGCACCTGTGTCCCTGGCAACAGCCCCGCGCTGGAAAGAGCCCCACGCTGGAAAGTATCCCGGCGATCTTCGAGCTTGTCCCGCGTTCCCCGACAGCAGCCAGCACCCCTTTAAGCCGATGCACCCGACTATCTGGGTCCGGGCAGCATCATAGACTTGCCGAACGGATATTGGCAACGGCTGCAATAGACCGGCTCCGACTTTTTGGGATTGGACCAGAACACATAGCCGTCACGCCACAGGCCGATATTCCATCCCACCTTGCGCCCGTTCCCGACCCGCATGGTGCCGATGGCGCGGCAGGTCGAAACCGGAATATTCTTGCCCGCAGGATGATCCACGCGCCCAGCCAGATCAAAATATCTGCGGACATCTTCCACCGTCAAAGCCGGCAGTCCATCGCACTTTACCAGCGTGTCAAGTGGATTATCGAGTTTCCAATTCTCCTCAATGACGATGGCTTCGATCCTGCCGAGATTGAGTGGCTGCTCGCACGGCGCCCTCTGGTCGTTGCAGTCGGCGGCATGCGCCATCGGCAGACAGGCGATCCACGCCAGCCAGACAGCAAACCGAAATCCCGGGCGCATGTTGACGGTTCTCCTCGGCTCCTGCCCTTCGATAGCTGAACTGGAAAGCCGGCGCCAGACACCGACTGTAGCTTTCAGGCCGTACCGGGTTGCATCCCACCCCTCTTGCTCCCGCTCCCTTTCAGTGCCATGCAGCCTTTTGCTCTGCTTCCCGGCAAGGCCGGAGCATCGGCCTCCAGACCCCTGGTCCCGCGGCGCGCCGACTATCACAAGAGCGTCCCTGCACAAGAGCGTCCCTGCACAAGAGCGTCCCTGCACAGCAGGCACCTGAAACCTCCCTCCGAAGATTCACAAATCTCCGCGGCGCGTGCCGAGCGCCAGCTTTCGCCACGGACGACGCGCCCGGCGGTGGTGATGCCGAATCCGGTGACGAGGTTGCAACAGAACTCCGGAAAGCTGCGACGGAGGCGCGCGATCCACCGCAAGGCTGGCTCACCTCCCGGCACGCCGACAATCAATGCCCGACAGAACGCGCCTGGCCTTGCGCAGTGCGCACGGCCGAAAGACCCTTCGTGAAGGATCGTTACGGGCTCGCAGAAAAATGCGCGCTGTCGCCGACCAATCCGTTGTGCCTGCAAACCACCTCCGCAAAAGAGGCGCAGACTTTGTTCCAGAACACTGCCAGGGCTCCGGGAAGAGGCCATGCAGGCGCGCCAGCGCAGTGACGCGTGACGCTGCTGCGTCCGGGCTCCTCCACGATTGCCCACGCCTTCCGTCGCGCCATGTGAATTCAGCCAGCCTCCTTGATCTTCGCGCGACAGGAGCGTCTTCAACGCTGCAAAGTCCTGCCGCACGCGGCTCTTGCCGGGGCGGGCCGTGCTCCCCGCACAGCGCGGTTGCCGCAGACCTTGAGCGCACGCAAACCGCCTGTTGCACGCATGTCCGGTTCCAGCAGCCGCCGCGCGCTGCCGTCGGCGCAACTGCCTGCCCGCTGGTGCCGCGATTGCAGACATGTTCAGACCTGACCGCAACCACTGCGACGCAACCGCATGGATCGCCGTCCGATCCGCACGATGCAGGACGCCCAGGATCCTGGATGTTCTCACCTGCCCGACCTGGTGATTCCCTGCCCGGCTGCGTTGCCGGCTCTGCTCTGAAAAATCGGTCCATCCCGCCGGCGGGCAGCGCACATCCACGGCGCCGTTCCAGGCTCCGGAATCGATCGGCCAGCAACCTGCGCCCCGTAAAACAGAGCAGCAGAAATCTCTTCCGGCCCGCCATCTGCCGGCCTGCCGCACCTCCCCCTTTGCAGGGCAGATGTGCCACGGCCTGGCGCCCCTGAAACGCCGACCCGGCCGCCGCCCGTTTTCGCCAATTCTCAGGGTCCGGGCACCCGCTTCGGCCAGCGATCCACAGCTTTCGCAACTGCGCCGTCCTTTTTCCCGCGCCCGGCGAAGCGAAGAATTCACTGGATAATCGCTTCCCCGCGATTGCTCCGGTGGCCGTTTTGGGGAGATAGTGGTCCATCCTGCAGAGTTGTGTAGTCTCTTCTTTGCGTAAAGCGTTACTGGGTGTTCGTGCGTGATGTGGCATGGGGGCAGTAATAGCTTGATATCCTCCCTGTTTACTCCCTGACGAATGCGGTTGGCGCTGCCTGAAGCCGATGGCTTTCGAGCCGGACGGCGCAAGCGTGTCCACCCCAAGGAGTGCGTCGGGTCTGCTTATGAGTTTGCGGCATTGCCAGGCAATGCCGGGGATGGGTCTGGTTCTGCGCGTCGCCACTGGAAAGCGCGATGCGTGGCTGCTGTGGAGACAGCAAGTCGAGGGGATTTGTGATGTTCGGAAATCGTACAGTCCGCGCGCCGTGGCGCCGGGCCGGATCGTTCTATTCAGCCCTGTCGCTCGGTGCGGTGACAGTCATGGTGGCGGCACTTGGGGCCGGCTCTGCCCGCGCCGGGGATCCGACGCCCCCCGCATCGGACTGGCTTCTTCCCACCGGGGAGTTGAGGCCGGAGATGGCGGTGGCCGCGGTGGCGCCTGCGCTGGCCAACCGGCTCTCGCTGGCAACCCTCGGAACAGCCTTCAGCCGCAGCGCCGACTTTGGTCCCGGCTCTTTCTGCGTCGATGACGCCAGGCCTGCGCCTGAAGCCCCGTCCAGGACCGCAGCGCGCAAGGCGTCGGCAGCGACAGACCCCTGCAACAGCTTCGTCTGGGGGCGGCTGTTCGGCGAAACCGGTGCCGCCGGCGGCGGCAGCGCCAACGGCGCGTTCGGCCGCTTCGGACCCCGCAACAGTTTCGACCAGGCCGGCGTAGTCACCGGCGCCGACCTCTATCGCACCTCACGCGACAGGATCGGATTTTATGGCAGCGCCGCAACGGCGTCCGCCACGGTCAGCGACGCCGGCGCCGGCCGCGCCGGCTATCTCGGCATGAATGCCTATGGCTTCGGCAGCTACTGGTCGCATCGCGATCCCGGCGGCTGGTACAGCGATGTTTCGCTGCAGGGCAGCCGCTATGACAATGTCCGCGCCAGCAGCAGCAGCGGCAGCTTCGCCAGCAGCAGCGGCTGGGGCGTGGCGGCATCGGCCGAAACCGGCTATGTCGCCCTGCTCGGTCAGGGCTACAGCATCATCCCGCAGGCGCAGTTGATCTATCAGCGCATCGACCTCGGCGGTGGCCTCACCCCGCTCGGCGCCATCGCCTTCGCTCCGACGGACGAATATTATGCGCGCGTCGGAGGACGTTTCAACCGGGTCTGGCAAAACAGCGGCGGATGCGCCGTGTCAACCTGGGCGGAGGCCAATATCTGGCACCAGTTCGGGGACACCGGAACCCGCTTCAGCAACTTCGACAGCAGCAATCCGATCGGCCTTGGCTCCGACCTCGGCGGCACCTGGGCCCAGATCGGTCTTGGCATCGCCGGTCAGCTGTCACGCAGTGTCAGTCTGTTCGGCAGCGCCGACTACAACATCGCCTTCAGCCAGCCCGGCCACAGTCTTGGTGGCCGGGCCGGGCTGCGGCTGGCGTGGTGAACCGGCGCGCCCGAAAACACGGAAAATGCGCGCTGGCTTGACGTGTCAGAAAACTCAGCCGGCATATTCCGGAGAGTGCGCCTGACGCCTTTTTCGCGATCCTGCAGCGATACAGATCTGGAAAGCGCGCACGCGGTCGGATGATCCGCCACACCGCGCATCCGACCGGGATGTGAGGAAAGTCCCCCGCCAGGCTGTGATCCGGATTCCCGTCAGCGACGGGACGCCGTTGCGGTGGGCTGGGAAAACAAGCCGCTCGCGCGCAAGCAGATCAGGCCCCGCCCGCGCCCCGCAGCGTCGGCCCATGCGGTAGTTTTTTACCGTCCGGGTTGCAGCGGCCACGGCCCGTGGTCGTCCCGTCCCGATTAAATTTCGGTCATGAGGCTTCAAAATCGCACGCTTTTTGCCACAATTTCGCCAATAGTGTCATGACTGACATGAGGGTGCTGAACGAGAAGCTGGATGGCCCGCGAATTAAATGGTTTGAGAGCGGAGCCGTTTTCAGTCATGGTGTCAGAGCCAGCCCCACCGCCTCCGGCAAAGGCGGTGCCGGCACGGGGCACAAACTGACAGCGACGTTACGTGCGACTTTTTGAAATTTCGATCGCACTCCCTCGCCATAACGTTTGCCGCCACGTTTGAGTTCACCTCCATCGCGGCTCGATGGACCAGTGTTGTTGCGACAAAAGAGGGCAGGCCAAAGCCCGGTATGAGGATCACAGAATGTGGAGCCGACGGCTCGGTCTTGTAAGTTTAGCGCTTGTTGTTGGATGTGGTGTCGTGGACCGCGCTCACGCTCAGGCCTGGGGAGACTATTTTCAGCCCCAGACGCCATCGCGCATATTCGCCCAGAACTGCCGCAACTGCCATGAAAGCCCGAGGGGACTGGTGAGAACCGTCTCTCCCGGCTACCTTCCGCAGTTCCTGCGCGAACACTACACCGCCTGGGAGATGGCCGACAGAGTTGCAGCCTACCTCCTCGCCAGCAACCGCAAGCCGCGTGCCGTGAACAGAGCCGCAGCGGGCAGCGAGGGGCACGCCCGCAAGGGCGAGCCATCCACCTCGAAACGCCGCCAGGCCGCGCCCGGCTCGGCCAAACCCGCTTCCGCAAAGCCGGCCGACACTGCAAAACCTGAGGACGCCACCCTCACCCCGGAAACCCGACGCGCCAAGGAAGAGTCGGAGCGCGGCAAGCAGGAAGAAAATTCCAGGACCGCAACCACTCCCACTCCGGAGCCCGAGGCCGGTGCCGACCAGAGCGAACACCCGGCTGCTGCGCAAAGCCCGGCAACGGAAAGTCCCGCAACGGAAAGTCCGGCAACGGAAAGCCCGGCCTCCGATGGCGCGAAGGAACCGGCGTCGGAACCCGCCGGGGAATCCCGCTAGGCCCATCCTGGCCGCCCGCGGCGATTGACGCCTTGCGAGGGGTGGCCAGCCAGTGAGGCAGAGCCTGACCTCGTAGCAAGGCAACCCGAAATCCCGCCGGAAAGTCCTGAGACTTCCCGGCGGTTTTTTTGGTTTTGCAGTGCGGGAAACCCCGACCATCGGCAGTTTCTACCCACGTCCGATTTCTGGAACGACTGACTGTGCCCCTTTTCAATTTGTCGAAGCACAGACGGTTTTCATAAGCGAGGTGATTCGCGGCAAATGGATGATCATCCATCATCCCGGTTGGAGCGGCGCAGTTTTTCCCGGATTTCGCGCCAAGTGCGAACTGCCTCTGGTCCGACCAGGGCAGTACCAGAGGAGACAAATCACGTCCCTTTCCGGCTGCCCCAAACCTGGCAGGATAGCGCGACGTCATCCTTGAGCGATCGAGCGGCCCCGACTTCTGCCAAATTGACCCTGGCCGGATCGGGGCGCTATGACTGCTGCATCTGTTCCTGCCAGCTGCGGGAGGCAATCACATGCCCCAGGGGATCTTCGCTCGCCCTCCCACCGCCCTGCCCGCATGCTCTCTCAATCTCCACCGGAGATCGCCCCGGCTTTTTGGCCGGGCTTTGATATCCCTCGCTTTTATTCTTTCCGCCAGCTTCGCGTCGCTGAACTCTGAGAGGGCTCGGGCCGAGGACAGCGACGACAGCCTGTGCACCGCCGCTGCTTTTGACCGTCTGCACTCCAGCCCGGAGATCACCGCCACCATTGCCGCATGCAGCCGTATCATCGACAACGCCGAGACTGCGAAAGAGGCCCGCGCCCGTGCCTGGTTTGTTCGTGGCCTGAACCATTTCCGGGAGGCGATGAATGAGGTGATGGTTGCGAAGACGCCGCCGGGCGAGCCTGGCCCGGCCGCCAGAGCAGCCGTCGACGCCGCGCTCGCCGACCTTTCCCGCTCGATCGAAGCCGCACCTTTGCACAGCGCCCCGGCGCTCAGCCTGCGCGCAACCATCCACAGGGTGTTCAACCGCAGCAGCGAGGCCCTGGCCGATACCGGCGCGGCGATCCGGGCGGATCCGAAGGACGCCGTCCCCCATGTGGTGCAAGCCGGGATCTTTGAGCAGCAGGATCGTTTCACCGACGCCCGTGCCGAACTCGACACCGCGCTCGCCCTCGACCCGGCAAACGCCATCGCCCTGCTCAACCGTGCCGGATTGTGGACCCGCTACGGCGACATCGACCACGCCTTCGCCGATTACGACCAGGCCGTGAGTCTGGGCGGGGCAACCCTCTCCGGAGCGCTCAGCGGCCGGGCACGCCTGGCGCTGCGTCTCGGCCACCCGCGACAGGCCTATGCGGACTGGACCCGCGCCGCCGAACTTGCGCAGATACCGCGCAGCCAGGCACAATTGCACATAAGAGCCGGCACGGTGGCGCGCGACTACCTCAAGGATCAGGACCTCGCTCTGGCGGCCTATGGCCGCGCCATGACCGCGCTGCCAACATCGGCGGAGCCCTATCTCCAGCGCGCCACCGCATATGAGCGGGCCGCGCGTTGGCGTGAGGCCGAGGATGATTATCGCAAAGCACTTGATCTCGCCCGCAACAATCCCGATGAAGCTTTGTCAGCGGGCTATATCGGCCTGCGCATCGATCAGCTGCGCCAGCACCGGTCGCGTCGCAGCGACGCCCCCCTGCTTTCTCCCGACGTCCACAAGCTTGCCGGCGTGCCCCCGCGTGACGGCAGCCGGCGCATCGCACTGGTCATCGGCAACGCCGCCTATCGCCATGTCGCAGCCCTCGACAATACCGACCGCGATGCCGCGAGCGTGGGCGTCGCACTTGCCGGTGCCGGCTTCGCCGACGTGACGATTGCGATCAATCTCGACCGGCGCGATTTCGTGCGCGTGCTGGACGATTTCACCGCCAGGGCCGCTTTCGCCGACTGGGCGTTGATCTACTACGCCGGCCACGGCATCGAGGTGAACGGCCGCAACTACCTCATTCCCATTGATGCCAGCCCTGAAACACTCAAGCGCCAGCTCGTCGGCACAGCGATGGAGGAACAGGCCGCGGTGCCCCTGGATGTCATTATCGCCGCACCTGCCCCGGCGAAGACGCTGCGGCTTGTCGCCCTCGACGCCTGCCGCGACAATCCCTTTGTCCAGGAGGCCCATCGCGTGGCTTCACGCCGGATCGCGTCAGGCGAACCCTCCGCCTGGCGCAACGCGCCGCCACAACCGGGCCCTCAAACCGGCGGAAAGGACATCGGCGGCGGTTTCAGCGCTCTGACACTGACCGAGCCCAACACGCTGGTGCTGTACTCGACCCAGCCCGGACAGGTCGCACTCGACGGCGACGACCTCAACAGCCCCTTCACCCGCGCTTTCCTGCGCAACAACGCCGTGCCGGGGCAGGATCTTGCCACCTTCCTCGCCCGCCTCCACGATGATGTCGCCACGGCGACCCAGGGGCAGCAATTGCCGGCCGTCAACGGGCAACTGCGCCCTGGCGATTCTTTCTACTTCTTCCCCCCGCTCTAGATCGCCTGCCACTGCGGATTGCGGGCATTGCGGACCGGTCAGCACGGGACCGGCAGCGGCTGCAGCAGCGCAACGCATCTCCTACTGCCATTCCACCACCACCCCGCTCGCGACCTCCGGTTCCAGAACCAACGCCGTTTCGGTCTCGCCCGCGCCAATGGGGGTCGGCTCGCGATCCCGACACTTGCGACGCCTGGCGGCGCTGGACACCGCTGCGATTCTAAATGCCCCCCAAGCTAAAGAATTTTGACGGTCTCCCTCCCCCCGCAGTCCTGGGTCAAGAGATGCGCTCGTGAACAAATGGGAGTCGGATGCGGAACGAACAGGAATCGTTTGA
>Ga0123357_10000432_pt1 | contig 40248 bp, 33 predicted proteins | sample TergutEmb28metaG_FD_89873 | JGI IMG/M metagenome (GOLD analysis project Ga0123357, IMG submission 89873) | Embiratermes neotenicus P4 segment gut microbial communities from Petit-Saut dam, French Guiana - Emb289 P4 | ecosystem: Host-associated > Arthropoda: Insects > Digestive system > Gut ...
CAATCGGCCGGTCAGTAAGATTTGTGAGACAATCAATGAGACAAATACAATTTATCCCGGTACAAATTTGACACTAAACTTCAAAATCGCGACAGTGTGATTTGTGCCAAGTCTGGAGTTCTGTATTTACGGCAGTCGTATTGTTGCCTTGTTCAAAACCATATCACATACGGATATAAACGATGAATCATACGTGCAATTTGACGGAATTGTAAACGGAGATGAGATTAACGGAACTTATACCGGAAAATATGAGTATGGATATACAGAATGGGATACGGGAAAAATAGTTGTTGAAGGTTATAAATCTGTCAGTCAACCATTTCAATGCAAAAGAACGTATTGATAATAATATTTAGCCACGAATTTCACGAATTTACACTATTATTTTAGTGTTATTTCGTGAAATTCGTGAAATTCGTGGCTAATTTTTAGTCGACACCTGAAAATAAGAAACGCCGTGTATTATTTTTCCATCGGTCGTGATGCCTTCGACAGTTACTTTGAATTCTCCACACAAGTCGGATGTATAAAAAGAAAGATTGACGGGTTGACCGGTTGTGAATTCAACAAAGGGATTCCAGTATAAAGTATGACGAAAGTCGGGCTTTCTGGAATTCCTTATCTCGTCGATTGAATAGTCCGGAATTTTCATCAATGAAGGAAGCTGGGGAAAATCGTAATTAAACAATTGTGCTCCATCGCCCAATTGGAAAAATGGCAAGTTGCCGTCACGAGTAACAAATGATACGATATATTCAAAATTTTCACCACCAAACATATAACCCCCTTCGTAGATATTAATCTTCTTTATAAACATCGGATTGTACCGGAGAATTTCTTCATGATCATAGATAGGAATACCGTCAAGTAAAACCAATGTTCCGAAGCCATTTCTTTGGAGATTATTTGAATATGCGCTTATTATTCGCTTATCTTTTACTTTAGTAACATGAACGAAGCTGACAAATTCCAGGATGGTTTCACTTATCGTACTGAACCGGGTATATTCATCCAAGTCATAACTTAAAATGGGTTGGAAAGAACAATAATTGGGAGTTTGAATGGAATTGTCGAGAGAGTCATTGTCCATTTTTTCCTGAATCTGTACACCTATATATCTTTCCAATAAAGATTTTTCATTCGGATAAATCTGCAACACAGGCAAGCTATCGGGTAAAGATTCGTCAAATGGGGTAAGTAAATCAACACGATAGGGAACTTTATCATACAACAAAGATGTAGCAGACGTTACAATTTGTTGCTTACCGTAGATTCCGGCTGTATAAAAACTGGAGATTCCGGTTTGGAGATTTAACTGTCCGTTAAAATAACGAATATCATTTCCCATCAAGGCAATACCGGATAGCAGTTGTTCTTGCGGTTCGGGGACAAGACGTCCGGTAACAATGTGTCCCTCATATTCGGGGAGCCATTGTTGAGAAGATTGAAAATTATTACCCGTTACCGGTTTCAACCATTCCGGCTTTACTTCCGGAAGAAGTGCAATCGAGTCATTCCTGCTGACGGAAATGACCAAATTTGCCGTATTATCAGGAATATTATCTAAGGAAAGAAGAACTTTATTGCGATTACCGTATTGGTTTCGATCGGTTTTTATCGATAATTTGGTAGATTCACAAGAGAGGGGTTGCGGGTCAAATCCGCAATAACGTGCGGTATCATATTTTTCGATCAATCTGAATCGCTTTGAATCGGGGAATTGCTGCCCTGCATTTACGACAGCGATCAGTTTTTTAAAGAAGACATTCTCTCCTTCATTTCTCATATAACGGGTATAGCCCGATAGTTGGTAAACTCCGGAAGGAAGTTCCATAGGTATTCTCATTCTTCCGGCTCCCTGTCCTTTTTCCAAAGCCAATTTCAATTGTATCTGAGGTTTTTCCGTATCGCAGATTTCCACATATCCGACTTTGCTTAAGACAGATGGTTGAAAATTGCCGTCGACGACATAAAACTTCAACCAAATATCTTCTCCGGAGACGTAACAATCTTTATCCGTATAAACATAAACTCGTTCACAACTCCGTTCTTCAGCTTTCAGCGAAAAGCAGAAAAATAATGATAAAAATAATATTGACTGCAAAAATTTCATTCCTTTTTCAATTATTCGTGATTATCAGGCCAGAAATCCGGTTTGTTTTTTGTGCCGCCATAAAGAATACAATCCGTGCAACTACCCAACGCCCAGCTTTCGGGAAAAAGTCCGGGCGCTTGACTATCCGGATCTCCGGCCGGCCGGTATCCCATCTGATAAAATTGAAGATAAGAAGCATACCGTCCGTCTGCTATATATTGATTTATGGTATCTTGGGGAATTAAATCACAGCCGCTAATCCATGGATGAGTTATTTGGTCTGAAGTAATAAATATTCTTTTTTCAGTCACATTTTTACACGCTTCAACATATCCCATTACTTTCTTCGAAGGGTTAGTAATACAGGTGATATTTCCATTCAATTCGGAAGGCTGGGGAGTAAACAGTCCTCCCATTTCATCATTTAATTTTATTTTATTCTGATAATATTCAAATGCCTCCTTACTGATGGCTTTTTGATGTACGATAACACTATAAAGCACTGAGAACCGGTCATCTCCCGGATTTTCCCGATAGAGTTGGTTGTTGATGATCCTGTTTTCACTAAGCGATTCTGTTGAACCGATTAAAAATTTATTGGATGTAAACTTTTTCCAACAATATTGATAAGGAGCTTGTGCTGTATAAAATCCATCGGCTGCCGGGTTATAAAAAATTGTAGTAGGATAAGTTGCCTTAATTTCCCAGTCTTCCTTATAATCCCATAAAAAAAACTTGACGCCTGCCGTATCATCATGTGTGGAAACACGGAAAGAAACTGTTCCGGCTGTTTCCGGCTGTACCCATGAAATAGAGTCTATTTCGGGAGTCTGGAGCGGTTTTGACAATGCCGATTGATAGGTATCACCGTTATACTCTATTTGTATGCCATATTTCACATCATTATCCAACTCTCCTACGGATATTTGATATGCCCCTTTACCCAAGTTCTCTGCCGGAAGACTTTGATACCCGTTATCGCTTATAATAGTTAATTTCGCATCCGTAACAAGATATTTATCCGGAATATTATTATTGGACACTACTACTACTTGTAAATCCAGCGGAAAACTTTTACTTAAATAAAAAACTGCATCTGTATTTTCCATAATACTTCCGTCTACTATCAAAACTTGTATGTCGTTTGACGGTAATGTGGCATCAAATTCAGATACACAAGCAATCATTGTTAATGCCAAAATAAATAAACTTAATAATACTTTTAATCTCATACAATCAAAATCTAATATTATAGGTTATAAATGGAATTGGCGTCCCGAAAATGGAAAGTTTGTATCCCTTGATTTTGTTTTGTTCATCGGAAACATAATAAATCGAGTAAGCATTCTGTCTTCCCGTCAGGTTATACACGCCAAAAGAGATAGAACTGTGCGTCAACAAAGTCAATTTGTGACTGGGTTCTATATTAAACGATAAATCCATTCGGAAATAATTCGGAAGCCGATAAGTATTTCTATCTGTATAAAACACTTGTGCTGCGCCTAATGTCGCATTGTAGTATTTTCCGGCAGGGATAGTGGTCGGCCGGCCGGTACTGTAATCAATATTTACCGAACAACTATAACGCTGAGTGAATTTATAATTGCCTGCCATTTTGAAATCATGGGGCTTATCATAATCCGTAGGATACCAATTCCCATCATTAATCGGATTGGATATTAACTTGTCGCTTTGGCGAAGAAACGTCCGTGAATAGGTATAGCTTGCCCAGCCGTTTAGTTTTCCGACTTCTTTTTTAAGTAAGAATTCCACTCCGTAAGCATGTCCTTCTGTATTAATCACATCTGTTTCGATGTGTGGGTTCATTAATATTTTTGCTCCGCTGCGGTAATCCAGATAATCTTTCATTTCCTTATAGTAGACTTCCATGGAGGCTAACCAAATTCTTTTAGGAGAATTGTAATACAGACCTGTTGCCGCTTGCCATCCTTGTTGAGGTAAAATATTGGCATCGCTCAATTTCCATACATCTGTAGGCGACATGATGATGGTATTCGATAGTTTATGAATGTATTGCCGCATGGTATTGAATCCGGCTTTAACGGAAAGATTATCAGTCAATGTATAGCGGGTTGATAACCGGAATTCAGGTCCCATATATGTTTTAAATACATGGCCGGCATTTGCATGCAGGGTATCGATAATAGTGGATTCGTAAGGCAACATATCCGGATTATAGCTGTAATAAGTACGTGGACCCAAGTCGTTAAAAACTGAAAAACGAATCCCTGCAGCTACAGATAATTTAGAGGTAATATCCCAATTATCTTCCATGTATAACGCAGACTCCAATGCTTTTTCTGTTTGTAACTTATCGGGCTTCACTAACGATTTTGCTCCTGATGGTTCGTAATCGCCCGAATCGATATTATAAAGTATGGATTTAAATCCGAAATACAGTTTGTGTTCATTCTGTTCATAAGAAAAATCGGCTTTTGCAAACAGCTGATTGAGATTGAAAGAAAGCGTATATGCCGCTGCTTCATTCATAGTATCCGTATTTTTATAGCCATAGTGATCGTATCCGGCAGCAAAATTTCCCAATAATTTATCATTAAAAATCCGCTTCCATTTAGCAGAAACATTCAGGTTATTATAAGTATATTTTTGATTTTCTTTAAATGCAAAACGGTCACGGCTATAATATCCATACACATTGAGAGAATTTTTCTCGTTAAGCTGATGACTGACTACGGTTCCCACATCATAAAATCCCGCAGAACCATTATTATAACCGCTTTTTGCAGGCAGTTGCTTTAATATCCAATCCGAATAAGTAGTTCTTCCGCTGAGTAAAACGGATGTTCTGTCTTTGATGACGGGTATTTCAAGGGTAAGTCTGCTGGTTACTAATCCCAATCCGGCAGAACCGGTGAATTTTTCTTTATTTGCTTCTTTTCCGGTAACATCCAGTATGGAAGAAATCCTGCCTCCGAATTGTGCAGGAATACTGCTTTTGTATAATTCCGCTTCTTTCACCATATCGGAGCTGAACGCCGTAAAAAGTCCGAAAAGGTGATTCGGATTGTAGATAGTTCCATTATTCAACAGGATAAGATTTTGATCGGTCGCTCCGCCGCGCACATTGTAACCTGTAGATGCTTCGCCCACAGTTTTTACTCCGGGTAATGATTGGATTACTCTTAATACATCCACTTCTCCGAATGCAGCAGGAATATTTTTTATTTTGGGTATCTGAAGTTTTTCCATCCCCAATCGTACACCTTTCACATTATCTGTTCGCTGAGCAATAATAGTAACTTCATCTAATTGATAGGGTTCTTCTACTATTTCTATGTCTAATGTACCATTATCATAAAGCATCAGTTGACGACGAGATTCTTTAATGTTGAATCCACTTATATCTAATTGCATACGTCCCGACGGTAACTTGATGGAATAATCCCCATTGGCGTTAGTAGTAGCAACCGCATAAGGTTCTTTCAAAACAAGATTAACTCCAACTAAAGGCCCTCCTGTTTTGGAATCGATGACTTTTCCCTTTAGGATTACTTCATGGGAAATTGTTTGTAAATATGGGTCTCCTACAGAATAAATTAAGTTTTCCGAATTTGCTAAAATTGTCTTTTCTGTTTTTTCCGTCTGTCTCCAATCTTCACTGATTGTATCTCGCTGCTGCGGCCTGTAAGCTAATACAGGAGAAAGGCTGGTTGCTAATTCTCCTCCATTCAATATAAAAAGATTGTTATTGTAAGCAGAAACACTATACGGAGAATCGGCAAGCGCTTTTTTCAATAATTCTATGGGAGAGCCTTCGTTTGAGCCGACAAAAACGGTAAAAGAACTGTCTATGTCCGAATAAATACGATACGAAGTATGAGCTTCTATAAATGTTAACAACTCTTCTATTGCAATACTGTCTTTAGGCATAGAAACAGATTGTTGGGCGCTTACTCCTGAGAACAGGCTACATAACAGAATGAAATTATATAATATGATCGATCGCTTCATTGTTTATTCATCGAAGTTACTAATTCTTCACAATAACGAGCTAAAGAAGTTAAACTTTCATCTTTATCTTGATTGAAATTCAACCGGTTGCCCCGAACAAACGAATTGATTTGTTTTTTATATTGCGGAAATACTTTGGAAAATGAATTTTTGTTTTTCACCGTGTAGTATCGATTATTGTATAACAGGTAATATCGTATGCCATGGTTGAAATAATTAAGCGCTTTTTCGCCCTGTATTCTTTGTTGTGGAGTGTAATATTCTTTACAGAACAATTGTATTTTTTTTCCCTCCTGCAATTGTATATAATATCCTGTCTTTAATCCGGTTTCTTTCGGTGGAGTCAGATATACGACAGTTTTATCGTGCATATACACTTTTCCCACATATTGAGGGTTAAGAATAATTCTGTATTGTTTTTCAGGCGTTAATATGACTAACTGTTCCAAGGATAAATCCAAGCGTGCTTTTTGATTGGGAAAGTAATTTCCTCGATAAATAATTGATGCTTCCGTAAAGTCAGCATTCTTGAAATAAGGTAAATCCTCATACAGCGAGGAGGGAGCATAAACTACTTCCATTTTTCCATTGTATATTTCGGCATAGATTCCCGCTTGTTGCAGATAGTTGTTTACAATAGCAGTATCCTGCGCGCTTATATGTATGCAACAAACAACTATCAAGTATAGAACTGATAAATAAGATTTAATTTGAGTTTTGTTTATTATCATGAATAATCGATGTGAAATTATAATCTGAAAGTTATATGTGTGTGGATGACAACTTATTTTTAGACATTCATACAATAACCATTAAGCTACAAAGATAATTAAAAAGTTACATCGCTTGTTTATTGCAGCTTCTTTTTTAACTTATTTTCTCAGTCGCTTTGCTCCTTCGAAATGACAATAATTTGAGGGAGAGTAGCGGAGGCGAAGCCACCGCTACTTCTCCCTATATTTTCAAATGACGAATCGTCATTCCGAACGAAGTGAGGAATCTGCTTATTTTTATTTCTAAAATTTATTCTTTCACAATCTTACTGATTATCACCCCTTTGTCGGTATAAACTTTGAGCAAATAGATGCCCTTTGGCAAAGTAGATACGGATATTCTTTCATTAAAGTTGTTTTCCAATATCAGCAAAGTCCCTGTCAATGAAGAAATTTCTATTTTCGTTATCGGCAATTCCGACTTTATGAAAATTTCATCTTTGACAGGGTTGGGATAAATTTGCAGTTTTGCATTTTCGACTTCATTTATACCGGTACCGCCAGTAACAGCATAAGCAAGCGTATAGCTTCCAGAGTTTGACCCATAACCTTTTACTAACACATAAGCATAACCGGTGTAATTGAATTGATAGTCTTCAACTTTACTCCTATTTAATTCACAGCCATCATCATTCGATGTCAACTGGCTACCCGAATTGTTATACAAATACAATTCAGTATCAAAATTGGCTGTCGCGCCATTACCGCAACCTGTTTTAAATGTATATTTTTGTCCTGAAGTTACAGATATTCGATAAACATAGCACCCTCCGGACTGTATGCTACCTGACCATGTTTGCCATGAAGTTGTCGGGGTTGGCAGAGTTTCATCATACTCGGCAGGTGGAGTTTTACAAGTTATCTGTTGTTTGAATGTTACGGAAATGGTCTGATTGTCAGTAACATTTGAGAAAGTATAATATCCATACGCTTTTGCTGTTGCATTAACAGAGCCGTTAATCAACACTTGGTCTATTTCATAATCGGCATTAGGATAAAAATAGTAAGTTTGGCTGTTTCCACAACTTACGTTCATTATTCCATTAGGCGAAATAATTCCTCCACTTCCTGCCGAGGCTGTAACTGCAAAAATTCTTGTCTTAAATGTAACACTTACCGTTGCATTTGCTTGTACATTTGAAATAGTGTAAGAGGTTCCGCCTGTCTGAACAACGCTTCCGTCCACCTTCCATTGGTCAACATCTTGACAACTATTAGGAGTTGCCGTGAATGTTTTGCTACCACCGTAAGTGACAGTTTGTACAGTACTTGGTGAAATGCTTCCGCCACTACCCGCTGAAGGAGTAATATTGTATGTATTTTGTGTGAAATTGGCAACAAGACTCCTATTAGAAGATACGGTAAATGTATAACATGAGCTTGTAGAAATCACAGAGCCGTTTTCTGTCCAATTTGAAAATGAATAACCACTGTTTGCCGTTGCATTGACGGTACAGGAAGCTCCGGAAGAATAAGTACCATCACCGCTCGTTGCACCACCCACAGCTGGATTAGATAATGTGCTAATAGCATAAGTTGTCACCGCGTTTACTGTCCATTGGGCATATAAAGTTGTAGCTGAAGCTATATTCCAGTTTCTTGCACTACCCATTGAAACATTATAATATTGCGTTCCTGTTCCATTTGTTCCTGTGTAATATCCACCAAAGGTATATCCGGTTCTTGTTGGAGCCATTGCACTTGGCATTGCTGCATCATACGTTGCTGTTATACTTGCGCTTCCACCTGCTCCGTTCTGCCTGTCTAATGTAACAGTATAGGTGTTAGGCGTCCATTTTGCATAAAGTGTAATATTGCCTACCGTATTATATACAATAGAAGAAGTATACTGTGTTCCACTGCCATTTGTGCCAGTAAACCATCCTCCAAAAGTATAACCTGTGCGGGTTGGTGTTGGCAGTGTGCCAACAGTTGAACCGTATGTTACTGTTTGGCTTGTTGGGCTTACCGTACCACTTTGCGCATCAAAGGTTATAGTGTATATTTGTGCTTTTACGATTGCCTGTAATCCGGGAATACCATTGAATTGGTATGTCGTCATATTGGATGGATTATTATTGGCATCATATACCATATTGAGAGAATAAGTATCAGGCGGCAATGTTACAGTACCGGCAATAGTAATTGTTTTGGTTTCGCCTGCTGCAATTGAAATTATACTACCATCAATTCTTTGATTTGGAGTATAGATATTGGGCTTTTCCATATAAATAAACAAATGTGAATTATATGCCCCATTACCATTGTTTTTTACTGTGGCAGTGAAACTCCCTTGTTGATTTTGATATAAAGTTCCATTTACAACGATTGATACAAGTTGCAAATCTGGAGTAACTGTGGTGGGTGTCCACTTTGCATATAAGGTTGTATTTGACGTTATATCCCAATTTCTTGCACTACCCATTGAAGCATTGTAATATTGCGTTCCTGTTCCGTTTGTTCCGGTGTAATATCCACCAAAGGTATATCCTGTTCTTGTTGGAGCTGTAGCGCTTGGCATTGCAGAGCCATAAGTTGCTGTTACACTTGAACTACCTCCAGCTCCACTCTGTCTATCAAATGTTACGGTATAGGTTGCTGCATTGATAGGTATGTAGTATGTTGCTGCACTTCCTGCATAATTAGCGTTAGCACTAATCCAAATTTTAAAGTAGCGACCTGACTGCATATAAGGAGGTAAAGAAATTGTAACATTATTATTTGTCATATTTGACTGGCTACCTCTCGAAATTCCCGGCTCATCTTCTAAATACTCATCTGGAGAGTTTTCATCTGGAATTCCATTATACAATTCTTTTACAGCATAACTATACTTTACTTCCGGAGCATTTGTACTTTGCCAAGAAAGATCAAGGTTTTTTCCTGCCGTTACAAAACTTGGCACATTAGTCAAGGTAGGTTGTTTTGGCTTAATTAAAAAATAATCGTAAGCAGAAGTAGTATTTCCATTTGATAAATTTGCCTGAACATATATTTTTACATATTTGCCAACATAAAGGCGACTTAATTCACTATATGTACTTGGCGTTAATGTGTATGAGGTTACATTTCCTAAATTGTAGTTGATAACTTGTCCATCATTATCATAGATATTCACAGGATTTTTTAATGGATATGAAGTTTCATTTTCGCCTGGGTTTTGCTCGCCTGCAAGTTGTTTAATTTTTAAAGTGTAACTATTTGCACCTGAAACTGATTTCCAAGAAACAGTTAAATTGTTTTCAAAAATGTAATTGGTTGGACTAAAAGAAATTGTAGGAGTGCCCGCAGGAGTTAGATTGCTTGTTGAACGAACATTGCCATACAAACGCAAAGCATCGCTGGTACAAATTGTGTAATCATTTAATGTTCGTCCACTTGCAGAAGTGCCGGGGTCTGATACTAAAAAATCACTTTTCGTAGTACCTAAATTGTTATAACCATAAACCAAAACATAGTGGTGGCAAGCAACACCTTTTGAATTTGTAACGTGAACACCTACTGGATTGCCTGCATCAATTTGACTTTTGATTACGGATAAACTATATAAACTATATGTGGCGTATGTTACAGGATTATTAGAGCAATGATATGTACATAATTTACTGCCTAAAATATCGCAACCACTATATCCGCCGTTGTTTTGACCCCAAGCATTCAGATTATTTGGTTGTGCATCTGATACACCGTGAGCAGACAATACCATTGACACACAAGTCAATGCGCACCCTGTACTTTTTATAGAACCGCAACTTCCCGAACCATACGCATCTGTATAGTTATATTGTTTGTAGTGCGTTATCGAAATAATAAAGCTTGTAGCCGCACTATTGGCTCTCAATATTGCATTTCTCAGTATTGGTTGAGGTGCAACATAATTTGTAGAATCATAGGCAGGAACGCCTGTCAAGTCTTCCAAATAGTCATATTCTTCTATGGTTGTGTCTTGTGGAGTAACTGTTTGTGCCACCACTTTGGGTACAAAGCTGCAAAAAGCTAATAGAAAGATAATATAAAATAGAAAAAACCTCTTACTTAATTCCGATTTTTCCATCTTCTCGTTTTTTTTAATGGTTTTCGACTCCATTACTCTGTTCCTGGTAGTAGTTATTTCTACCTTTGTAAATTTCAAATACATAATGTTTTAATTTAAATGTGTTAGTATTAATTTATAATTTATCTTATTGGAAATGAGGCAATAAAAATAGCGTGGAAGCAACCCGTTCGAAGTTCAGGTTTCCACGCCTATAGAGTCCAACAAGTTGCTCCACGCCGAATACACGGCGTTTCACTAACTTATTCTTGACTCTATAACTCTTGCAAAGAGTTGTTTTTGTGGAAAATTGAACTTCAAGAATAAACAGCAAATCGCTATTTTTATATATGTCTTATTTTGTGCTTGTTAGCACTGTTTTTTTATATCATAATGTCATTGTTTAAGTTATTTCTATTCCTGTTTGTTCTATCTCGTCAAGCAATCCTGCATAATCTTCTTCCGGCACAATTACATGAGGCTCAATTCGATAATCCACTTGTTCGGTTAATTTCCAAATCGGTGGTATTACATCAAAATAATCGCCCTGCCATTTATTTACAACAAATGCAACATCAATATCACTGTCTCGATGAGGATTACCTTTCGCATACGAGCCGAAAAGATAAACCTTTTCAATTTCCATCGGAAAATTGCTTCGCTTAACCAATGATTGATATTTCCTTATTTTTTCAACAATATCTGTTCTATCGTCCATTGTTGTAAGTGTTTTACTTGTTCTATTAATTGTTTGCACTTTGCTTCCGTGAGAAATTGTGCAATCCTGTTTTTATATTCGGGATAACGCGCCTCTATTTGTAGTGGCAAAAGTTCGATAATTTGGAATTGTTGAACATTGGATAAATCTTTTCAACAACCTGATGACACATAAAACCAACATACAAATAATGTTTACCTTCCAATAACGTATGCGCAACTTTCAAATCATTCTCTGAAAGATTAATCCAATATTGTATTTTTTCTTCAGTGGTCATTTTGTTTGATTTTGATTGCTGTTCTCATAAATACACTTTTATTTGTCTGTAAATGTAGCATTTTTTCTATTTATACCATAGACAAAATGTATTTAACATTAAAGCACAAAAATATTAAAATGTTTTTGATATTTGAGGTTTATTTTCTGAAAATCAGAAAAATATTTATTTATGTGTTTTAATATCAACAAATTCTTACTTGTGTGTCTGTTTTAATTTGTCAATTTCTTTTTGTATTATCGTATTTAGCGCTATACAAAAAATAAGATGGTAATTTATAATGATTAAAAGATTCCTCACTTCGTTCGGAATGACAACAATAACAGAGACAACCGAGAGGGAAAAGCGGCTACGCCGCCTTTCCCTCCATCTTATCCTAAAGTAAGGCCGTCATTCCGAACGAAGTGAGGAATCTTTTAATCATTATAAATTACCATCTTATTTTTTGCACGTTACTAAAAGCAGATTGTTTGGTTTGATTTTTTTACCAACTTTGCAGTCATTAATCTAATTCAACAAACAAAAATATACCTTAAAAACAGGAGATAGAAATAAGGTGTTAGAGTTTCTTTGGAAAATTTTGGAAAATTTGAAAAAAATGTAAATACGTGGATTTTAATACAAATTTTGTACATTTGTCCTCAATAAATTTTAAAATTATGATTTCTGTTTATAATATTAAGCCCAAATTTCAGGCGTTTTTGCGCCCTGTTTTAGATTTGCTCTACAAAATGGGAGTAACGGCTAATCAAATTACTGTCAGTTCTCTGTTTTTGTCCTTAATTATTGGTCTTTTCTTTTGGTTTGCAGATGTGTATCATCTGTTTTTTCTTGCCTTGCCCATTGGACTTTTCCTGCGAATGGCATTGAATGCTTTGGACGGAATGATGGCTCGAACATATAATCAACAATCCCCAAAAGGCGAATTGTTGAATGAGTTGGGCGATGTGGTTTCCGATTTGTTCATCTATTTCCCGTTATTGAAATTTGAACTATCAAATTTATATCTTATCGTTCTATTCATAAGTTTAAGTATTGTGAATGAATTTGCGGGATTGTTGGGCAAAGTTATATCGGGACAAAGAAGATATGAAGGGCCTATGGGGAAAAGCGACAGGGCTTTTGTGATGGGATTATATGGTTTGCTGGCTTTTTTATACGTTGATATAACTTCTTATTCCATTTATATTTTTGCACTTATTAATGCCCTACTCATATTTAGTACGGCAATTCGGGTAAATAAAACATTAAAATAGACAGATTATGAATAATGTATTTCATTTGAATGTTTTTCAGAATAACGACATTCTATTTATTGTCGGATTAATATTCGGGATATTAAGTATTGCTTCTCTTGGCTTTTTTATTTTTGGGAAAATAAAGCCGGAAGCCAATATTAAAGAACTTAAAGACCGCACCAAATCTTGGTGGATTATGTCGGCAATGTTTATTGGAGCAACTGTTTTCAGCACAAAAATCTCTTACGTTGCCATTGCATTTCTTTCATTTGTCGCATTTCGAGAAATTTATTCTTTGTTAGGATTTAGACAATCGGACAGACGAGCCATTTTTTGGGCATTTGTGGCGATACCCATACAATATTATTTGGCTTATGCAGGATGGTATGGCGCTTATATAATATTTATTCCTGTTGTAATGTTTTTATTTTTACCGTTACGGTTGGTATTAAAAGGGGATACAAAGGGAATTGTACAGTCAATGACTACTTTGCAATGGATATTGATGTTGACGGTATTTGGTATCAGTCATCTGGCTTATTTGTTGTCGCTTCCCGATTTGGAAGGGTTTCGCGCAGGAGGGCGCGGGTTGTTGCTATTCCTTGTTTTTCTCACGGAAATCAATGATGTTATGCAGTTTGTTTGGGGTAAATTGTTTGGAAAGCATAAGATTATACCCAAAATCAGTCCAAATAAAACTTGGGAAGGATTTTTAGGAGGTGTTATTTCTACTACTGCCATTGGATACGGACTTGGCTTTTTAACTCCATTGAATACCGAATACCTTTTGTTGGTTAGTTTTCTCGTTGCAATAGCGGGTTTTGTAGGCGATATCGTGATGTCGTCTATCAAGCGCGATATTGGGGTAAAAGATACAGGAACAACCATTCCCGGACACGGAGGAATTTTAGACCGTATTGATTCGCTTGCTTATACCGCTCCCGTGTTTTTCCATTTGGTTTATTACATATCATATTGAAATGCAAGCGCTTGTCTTAAAAATAATTTACAGCGGTATTATCTATAGTTTTTTGAAACTGATTGTCGGCGTCAAATTCGACAAGGCAACTTTTTTGTTGCAAGAGAAACAGTTTGTTATAGTGGCTAATCATAACAGCCATATAGATACTATGGCGTTGATGGCATCTTTGCCGTCTTCCATTATCCATAAAGTAAAACCTGTTGCCGCTGCCGATTACTTTGGAAAAACAAAATTGAAAGCCTGGTTTAGCAATTATTTTATAAACACGTTATTAATTTCCCGTAAAGGAGGGAATGCAATTCACGCAATGAAAAAAGCCTTGGAAGACGGTTATTCATTGATTATATTTCCCGAAGGTTCACGCGGAGAACCCGATAGCGAGCAACAAATGAAAGCGGGGGTTGCTCTGTTGCTTTCTCTTTGTCCGGGCGTAAAATATGTTCCTGCATATATGTATGGTATGGGGAGAATTATGCCAAAAGGCGATGGTTTGATTGTTCCTTTTAGTTCTACTTTGGTATATGGAAAACCGACGCTTCCAAATTCAGATGAGGTAAAAGAAATTTTGACACAGATAAAAAATGATGTAGATAAGTTGAAAAGAGAAGAAACGTATTGTAGAAAATAATCGTTCGTCTTTTTTATTTAGAGAACTATCACCCCATCTTTCATGTGTATAATTCTATCCGTCGATGCAGCCAATTGTTCATCGTGCGTTACAATCACGAAAGTTTGGTTTAATTCGGTTCTTAAATCGAAAAATAATTTGTGAAGTTCTTCTTTGTTCCGAGTATCCAAGCTGCCGGAAGGTTCATCGGCAAATATAACGGAGGGATTATTCATCAAAGCGCGGGCTACGGCCACCCGCTGTTTTTCTCCTCCTGACAGCTCGTTTGGTTTGTGTGTCATACGGTCTTTTAATCCTAAAAAATCGAGGATTTCTTTGGCCGTTTTTTCTGCTTCCGATGATTTTACTTTTCCTATCAGTGCAGGAATCATTACGTTTTCCAGAGAGGTAAATTCCGGTAATAATTGGTGGAATTGAAAAACAAAACCGATGTTTTTATTTCGAAATGAAGCTAAATCTTTGTCATTCATCTTGTTTACATCAATACCATCGTAAAATATTTTTCCTGCATCGGGTTTGTCTAACGTGCCTAAAATTTGCAGTAATGTTGTTTTTCCCGCACCGCTCGGACCTACGATGGAAACTATTTCTCCTTTAGTGATCTCCAAATCAATACCTTTCAGTACATTTAAATTATCGAAACTTTTAGTTATTTGCCGGGCTGTAATCATTAGTTTATTTTAAGTATTTATGTAAGCAATTGCAAATGTACATTAATTAATTTTTTTCGTAGACATTTATAGTAATATTGTTGTGTTATCTATTGTGTTTTTAGATATTATTAAGTGTACAATAACATTTTTAAAGAAGGTTTTGATCTACCTTTGCAACGTACTTATAAACGTTTATATAAGCAGAGTTGTTGATATTATCATCTACAAAAATAATTTAGAAAAAATGAAAAAGGTATTATTATCAGTTGCATTAGTAGTTGCAATTTCTGTTACTTCTTCAGTTATGGCTCAAGACATCAAAAAAGATGCAACTCCTCAAAAAACAGAATGTACGAAAGATGGTTCAAAAAAATGTTGCAAGGCTGGTGAAAAGAAATGCTGCAAGTCTGGTGATAAAAAATGCTGCAATTCCGGAGATAAAAAGAATACAAAAGATACTACCGGAAAAAAATGTTGTAAAAAAGAAGTAAGCCAATAATTGAAAGAGAAAATTGATATTAGATTGCGAGGTTATAGTCTTGATATTTCCTCTGTTTGGCGAAGTTTGTAATTACCTGAAATCTCTATTTCTCCATATTTTAATCTATTATTAATCACCATATTTTATCTGTTGTTCAGGTGTGATTTTATCAATTGCCTGGCTGCTACAAAAGAACTGATTTCGGAATTAAGCACTTGTTGTTCTTTGATTTTCAGTAGCTTTTTGATTTCTTCATTTTGATAAAAACGAGACTTGAGTTGCTCATTGATAGTCTCATACATCCAATATTTAGATTGGTCGTTTCGTTTATGTTCAAAATATCCATTGGCTTTTATAAAGGCAAAATATTCATCGATCATATTCCAGATTTCGTTAATACCGGTTTTGTAATAGCCTGAATAGGTCAGAACCTTAGGCGACCATCCCGATTCGGGAGTAGGAAAAAGATGCAACGCACTTCTGAATTGAGAGGCTGCTAAGTTGGCTTTCTCAATATTGCTGCCATCGGCCTTGTTAACAATAATTCCATCTGCCATCTCCATAATTCCCCGTTTAATTCCTTGCAATTCATCGCCCGTTCCAGCCAACTGAATCAACAGAAAAAAATCAACCATGGAATGAACGGCCGTTTCGGATTGTCCGACACCGACAGTTTCCACGAAAACCGTATCGAAACCGGCAGCTTCACAAAGAATGATTGTTTCTCTTGTTTTGCGTGCAACTCCACCCAAAGAACCGGCTGAAGGCGAGGGACGAATAAAAGCATTGGGTTCGCGCGACAATTCTTCCATTCTCGTCTTGTCTCCCAAAATACTGCCTTTAGTCCTTTCACTACTGGGATCTATTGCTAAAACAGCTAATTTTCTATTCTTGTCATGAATCAGGTGCATCCCAAAAGCATCTATCGAAGTGCTTTTCCCTGCGCCAGGAACGCCTGTGATGCCGATTCGTTGAGATTTCCCCGAATATGGAAGGCATTTTTCAATAATGTTTTGAGCTATCTGTTGATGTTCGTATTTACTACTTTCGACCAAAGTAACAGCTTGACTCAACATAACTATATCCCCCTTCAGAATACCTGCTACGTATTCCGAAGGAGCATAAGTTTTGCGTTGACTTTTCTTTAGGTATGGATTAATGGAAGGAGGCTGTACAATGCCCTTATTCACCGTCAGACCTGCATATTGAGGATCATTTTCAGGATGTTCCATTACCTCAAGATAGAACTGTTACCTGTCCAAACTGATAAGCTCCGGCTGTTTTACCTTCATATCAACCGTATTCTTAGATAACACTTCACCTCTGATTTTCACAGTAAAAGGAGCGTCCTGTACATTAGTATAAATAGAGATTGTCTTTTCAAATTTTCCCGGACGGCCTTTAGCTGCATAAGTAACTTTTACAAAACCTGTTTGTCCCGGTTCAATAGGAGTTTTTGTCCAATCGGGAGTCGTACAACCGCAAGTGGCAGTTACCCTGGTTAATTCCAAAGGAGCATTTCCGGTATTTGTAACTGTAAATTCGAAGGAGACGTTACCATCTTCCTGATAAATGGTTCCAAAATCATGAACTGCTTCCGACACACTAAACCCTGCTGCTTTTTCCTGTGCAAATGTTAATGTAAATCCAAAAATAACGCCTGCTATTAAAAACCCAATACGTTTCATTTTTTATTCATTTAAATTAATAAATACTTCAAATTAGTCTATAAAAATTAAAGTTGTGCAAAGTTACTAATAATCCGACAAATTAACACTTAATTTAAGTTAAGAGAGTGACGAATGTAAATTTTATCTAACTTTGCAGGCTTAATTTTTTATTTTTATGGAAAATTTTTTCTTTTCCGTTAATGTTGTTGCTCCACTTTTTTTCATGATGGTGGCAGGTTATCTCGCTCATTATTTAAAATTAGTTAATGATTCTTTTCTTACCGAAGCCAATAAGTTTGTCTTCAAATTGGCGCTTCCATTTATGTTATTTCAAAACATCCGGCTCACATTCCATGGGGATTTCCCTGATTCCAAATTAATTATATCTTCTTTGGCCGGTATTGTAATTACGATTCTCATCTCATTTATGATTGTTCCGCTATTTGTAAAAAGATCCGGACAAAGAGGAAGTATCATACAAGGTATATATCGCAGTAACTTTTTAATTTATGGAATTCCCTTAGCAACAGGCATGTATGGAAAAGAAGCTATGGGGCCTGTCTCTGTCTTAATGGGCACAACCATACCGGCATTCAATATTGCAGCCGTTATCATTTTATCTGTTTACTCGGAAACCGAAACCAAAAAACTTTCTTTTAAAAGAATTATATTGGATATAATACACAACCCATTAATAATAGGATGTTTTTTCGGAATGATTTTTGGTTTGCTACACATAAAATTTCCACCATACATTGATAAGCCGATTGATGAACTTGTAGGCATTGCAACGCCATTGGCCCTCTTTGTAATGGGAGGCGATTTTAAATTCAGAAGTTTACAAAACAATATCTGGAAAGTTTTAGCCACAACTCTTGCCCGCTTGGTTATCGTTCCCGGTTTGGCTATGGCTATTTTTGTTCCGATGGGATTCCGAAATTTGGAATTAAGCGCCCTATTATGCCTGTTTGCAACCCCTACGGCTGTCAGTAGCTATATTATGGCTAAAAATATGGGGGTTGATGCCGAATTGTCCGGACAAATAGTAGTGCTGACAACAGTTTGTTCTTGTGTAACCATATTTTTCTTTGTTTTCGCATTAAGATCCATGGGATTTTTGTAGTTAATATAATTTGTCTTATCTTTGCAGCCATTTTATTTTATGACAATATAAAGTCTAACTTATTAATTAACAACATTATTTATTAAAATGAGCGAAGAAACAACGTTCGGCGAAGGCCAATTAGAAAATGCAGAAACTGTTGAGAATCAAGAAACAGTGACTCCATCTGAAATCCAAGAAACAGAAGCTCCTGTTGAAAATCAAGAAACAGTAACTCCTGCCGAAATCCAAGAAACGGCAGCTCCTGTTGAAATCCAAGAAACAGCAGCTCCTGTTGAAGTTGAGGAAACAGCAGCTCCCGTTAAGGTAAAAAAAGAAGAAAAAACAGCTGCAAAAACAGCTGCTTCTGCCGGTGAATTCGACTGGGATGCTTACGAAAGAGGTGATACTTTACGTGGAGTAAGTAAAGAAGAACTTACTAAAACTTACGACCAAACATTGAACAAAATCAATGATAATGAGGTAGTAATGGGTCGCGTAACTTCAATCAACAAACGCGAAGTTGTCGTTAATATCGGTTACAAATCGGACGGCGTGGTTTCTATGAATGAATTCCGCTACAATCCGGATTTGAAAGTCGGCGACGAAGTAGAAGTCTACATCGAAAGTCAGGAAGACAAAAAAGGACAATTGCTCCTTTCTCACAAAAAAGCGCGCGCTACCCGCTCTTGGGATCGTGTAAACGCTGCACTTGAAAATAACGAAATCGTTAAGGGTTATGTTAAATGCAGAACCAAAGGTGGTATGATCGTAGATGTATTCGGTATTGAAGCATTCTTACCGGGTTCTCAAATCGATGTTAAACCTATTCGCGATTACGATGTATTCGTAGATAAAACAATGGAATTCAAGGTTGTTAAAATCAATCAGGAATTCAAAAACGTGGTTGTTTCCCACAAAGCGCTTATCGAAGCTGAATTGGAACAACAGAAAAAAGACATCATCTCTAAACTCGAAAAAGGTCAGGTACTCGAAGGTGTGGTTAAAAATATCACTTCCTACGGAGTATTTATCGACTTGGGCGGCGTAGATGGTTTGATTCATATCACAGACCTTTCTTGGGGACGTGTTACGCATCCGGAAGAAGTTGTTAAATTAGATGACAAAATCAATGTGGTTATCCTTGATTTCGATGATGATAAAAAACGCATAGCCCTTGGTTTGAAACAATTAACTCCTCATCCATGGGATGCTTTGAATCCCGACCTCAAAGTAGGCGATGTTGTGAAAGGTAAAGTAGTTGTGATGGCTGATTATGGCGCATTCATCGAAATAGCTCCGGGCGTCGAAGGATTGATCCACGTTTCCGAAATGAGCTGGACTCAACACTTGAGAAGCGCTCAAGATTTCATGAAAGTCAGCGACGAGGTAGAAGCCGTTGTTCTTACTTTAGACCGCGATGAAAGGAAAATGTCATTGGGTATCAAACAATTGAAAACCGATCCATGGGAAAATATAGAAACCAAATATGCCATCGGAACTAAACATACTGCCAAAGTACGTAATTTCACCAACTTCGGAGTATTCGTTGAAATCGAAGAAGGCGTTGAGGGTTTGATCCACATTTCCGACCTTTCATGGACTAAGAAAATCAAACATCCGAGCGAATTCACAACAATCGGCGCCGATATCGAAGTTCAAGTGTTGGATATCGATAAAGAAAATCGTCGTTTGAGCCTCGGACACAAACAATTGGAAGAAAATCCATGGGATGTGTTTGAAACAATTTTCACTGTGGGTTCTGTTCATGAAGGAACAATCGTCGAATTGATGGACAAAGGCGCTGTAGTTTCTCTTCCTTATGGTGTTGAAGGTTTTGCAACTCCAAAACACCTCACCAAAGAAGATGGTTCTTCTGCGCAACCCGATGAAAAATTAATGTTCAAAGTAATCGAATTCAATAAAGATTCCAAGAGAATTATTCTTTCCCATAGTCGTATCTTTGAAGATGAACAACGTGAAGCTAAAAAAGAAAAAGAAAGCGCTGCTGCTCCTACAGAAAAGAAAACAACTAAAAGAGCAAGCAAAAAAGAAAAAGAAGAAGCTCCTGCAATAAACCAGGCAATGGAAAAAACTACGCTTGGAGACATTGAAGAACTCGCTGCTTTGAAAGAAAAATTAAAAAGTAAATAAGTTTTTTAGAACATCAATGTAAAAAAAGAGCTGTCTGAATAGATAGCTCTTTTTTTAAAACCCGGTTTTGCAGTTTCAAATAAAAAGTATATTTTTGCAATTATTTTAATGGCTATTAAATTAATGGCTATTAAGTTATTTTATTATGAAATTTTACGATAGAATAAACGAGTTGGAAACGCTGGCGCAAATTGAAAAACAATCAACAGAAACAGCGTGTTTTACAATTATGGTCGGGCGAAGACGAATAGGTAAAACCTCACTGCTTTTGCAATCGTATGCAGAAAAAAGAATGCTTTATCTTTTTGTGTCCCGAAACAGTGAGGCGGTACTTTGCAGTCAATTTCAACAACAAGCAAACGAGGCGCTGGGCTTGCAAATTTATGGTACAATCAACCGTTTTGCAGACTTGTTTGAGCAACTGCTGATTTTTGCTCAAAAAGAACATTACACACTGATAATAGACGAATTTCAAGATTTTGACAATATCAATCGTGCTATTTTCAGTGAAATACAAAATCTTTGGGACAGATACAAAGACCGTGTAAAACTGAATTTTATTGCTTGCGGTTCCATTTATTCGCTGATGATGAAAATTTTTGAAAATAACAAAGAGCCTCTTTTTGGTCGTTTGACTTCAAAAATTATTCTTAAACCATTTACGATTAGTGTTATAAAAGATATATTAAAAGATTACAATCCTACTTATACTGCCGAAGATTTATTGTTTCTTTATTCACTTACAGGTGGCGTTTCGCACTATATTGCATTGCTGATGAACGCAAAAGCCGTTACATTCAAAAAAATGCTTGATTTTGTAACACGTAGCGACTCGCCCTTTTTGAACGAGGGAAAGGAGTTACTTGTTTCGGAATTTGGACGTGATTACAGCATATATTTCTCTATTCTTCAACTCATTGCGGCAGGCAAGACTACACAAAATGAAATTGATTCCATTATAGGAAAAAACACGGGCGCTTATTTGGCAAATCTTGAAAATCAATACTCTTTGATTATCAAAAACAAACCGATGTTCTCAAAACCCGAAAGTCGCAATGCGCATTGGACTATTGGCGACAATTTTTTGCGGTTTTGGTTCCGTTTCATCTACCCCAACCAAGCGTTGATTGAAATGGGAAAACTTGACTTACTAAAACTTTATATCGCGAATAATTACGAACAATATAGCGGTTTGTTGCTGGAAAATTATTTTCGCCAGAAATTTTCGGAAGAAAAAACCATTACTGCTATCGGTAATTTTTGGGATAACAGCGGCGAAAACGAAATTGACCTGATTGCTTTGAATGATTTTGACAAAACTGCTACTATTGCCGAAATAAAGCGTAATCCAAAGAAAATCAGTTTACAAGCATTGGCTATGAAAACTGCTGCCGTTCAAAAACAGTTAGCGAAATACGAAATATCGTTGAAGGAATTGTCATTGAATGATATGTAAAATATAAAAATATTTTGTCAGTTTCAAAGCAATGTATTATTTTTGTAAAAACAAGGAATAGAATAAAATATATACGAATAAAATTGATTTATAAATAAAAATGGCACATATAGACAGGAAAATAAATAAAACGCTATTACAGTGGGGAGAAAATAAAAATTCTTTGCCATTGATGCTTATTGGTGCCAGGCAGACAGGGAAAACATTTATTATCAATAAATTTTGCGAAAGAAATTACGAACAGAAAATAGAAATTAACTTTTTGCAAAATGAAATTTTTAAAACTTTTTTCGACAATTCATTAAATCCTCAAGAGATAATCGAAAATATTGAGGTATATTTTCATATAACTGTCAATCCTGAAAAAACAGTCATCTTTTTTGACGAAATCCAAGAATGTGAAAAAGCAATCACTTCGTTGAAATTTTTTGCCGAATCAAAGATTCGTTACAATATCGTATCTGCCGGCAGTTTGTTAGGCGTAAAAATTAATCGTCTTAAAACAGCTTTTCCTGTTGGAAAGGTACAGATTGAATATATGTATCCGCTTGATTTTGAGGAATTTTTGTGGGCAGTTAATGAAAAAATGTTAAGCGATAAAATTAGGCAAAACTATGCTGAAAATAAACCATTTGTTCAGGTTATACACGAAAAAGCCCTGACTTTATACAAAGATTTTTTATTTTTGGGAGGAATGCCGGCTGTTATCAGTAATTATGTTGATGCCAATAAGGAAATTACAAGCACATCGACAAAAATAAAAGATGATATTGTTACCGGCTATACGGCTGATATGGCAAAATATTCTGAAAACATCAATTCCATAAAAATCCTGAAGGTTTACAACAGTATCAAAGAACAGTTAGCTCAAGAACAAAAGAAATTCAGATATAAGCTGGTAGAAGAAAAAGGGAACAGACATAAATTTGAAACGGCAATAGAATGGTTAATACAGGCAGGATTGGTTTTGTTTTGCCCGTTAATTTCAAATCCTGTTCGCCCGTTAAAATCGGATGAAAATGATAAACATTTCAAATTGTATTTGTCGGATGTGGGGTTATTGGTTCATCTTGCGGGAATAAAACTGTTTGATATACTGCACAATAAAGATTTTAAGTATATAGGAGCATTGACGGAAAATTATGTGGCTCAGACAATCACATCAAAAAATGAAAAATTATATTATTGGTCGTCGGGCAACGAAGCTGAAGTAGATTTTCTTCTCTCTTGCGAAACAGGTATAATTCCTTGTGAAGTAAAATCTTCCGATAATGTAAAATCAAAAAGTTTATCGGTCTATATATCTAAATACAAGCCGGAATATTCCATAAGAATTTCTTCAAAAAATTTCGGTTTTGATAATGGAATAAAATCAGTGCCTTTGTATGCAACACATTGTATTGCTCATTAAAATTTCATCATTATTCATCCAAAAACTCCAAATCATTATCTCCAAATATCAGCTTTAATACCTTTTCGCGCTTATCGCCGGTTAATTTTAATTGGAGAATGGCCTCGATAGGTTCGGTATAATCTTTCTCTTTCTTAACATAAATATGAGGATAAGTTAATAAATAGAGGACATCAACTTTGAGCGCTTTTGCGATTATCTCAAGTTCACTGACTTTTAATTCACGTTTTCCACGTTCTATATTACTGACAACAGAGGTGTCTACATGAAGGGCGTCAGCTATAAATTCTTGACTAATGCCTTTTTCTTTTCTAATATCAATAATATTTCTAATCACATTCATATTCTTAAATTTAATCAATTATTCACAAGAAATATGTGATATTTTGCTTTAAATATGTGATTTTAACATATATTTATTGTTAAAATAACAATTTAGTGTATATATTTGTGAATTATTTGAAAAACAGCATCAAATATTGAGAATTTCTCACTGTTATTATGAAATTTATATATTATGCGCACAAAAGGAGCTAATGTTTTTGTTTCATTTCTTGAATTGCTGAAGGTAAAACACACAAAGGAGTTTTCGAACCGGTATTTCAACGAGCATCCACACAAGTATAATTTGTTTGGTATTTCCAAAATGTTATCCGATTATGGCGTAGAGAATGCCGGAATCCGGATTGAAGATAAAGAACAAGACCTTTTTAATATCGAGTTGCCGTTTATTGCTCATATAGGTAGCAGCTTCGTTGTTGTTTATAAAGTACAATCCGATAAAGTCTACTACCTTTGGAATGGTAAAAAAATAATCATTCCTGTTTCTGATTTTATCAAAACATGGACAAGTATTGTCTTGTTGGCTGAAATTACGCCCGATTCCATAGAGCCGGATTATCAAGAACATCGAAAAAAAGAATTATTCAATATCTCTCAAAAATCTATGCTAATATTGGCCGGAACTTTGATTTTTGGGGTAGCTTACATTAGTAACTCTTTATTCACTAACTTAGGAATTTCTTTACTATTATTAGTCAATCTGATAGGCGTTTATATCGGTTACTTATTAGTATTGAAGCAGATGCATGTTCATAGCCAATACGCCGACAAAATATGTACGTTATTCAGTAAAAGCGACTGCAACAATGTGTTGGAATCGGATGCTGCCAAATTGTGGGGTGTTTTCGGCTGGAGTGAAATCGGATTGGGATATTTTGTCGCTAATGTCCTCTTAGTCCTATTCCTGCCCCACACAATTTCTCTATTAGCATTAATAAACATCATCGCCCTACCTTACAGTTTTTGGAGCGTGTGGTATCAAAAAACCAAAGCCCGGCAATGGTGTCCGCTTTGTTTGATTGTGCAGGTATTACTGTGGAGTAATTTCATTATCAATGGTTTATTCGGCTATATCTGGGTTCCGGAATTCAATACTGCCAATTTAATCAATATATTACTTGTAGGTAGCATATATGTAGGTTGTGTGTTTATCTTAAACCTTTTAATCCCAAACCTCAGTAGGGGTAGCGAAATGGAACAGATAAAACAGGAAATCAATTCCATCAAAGCCGATGAAGCGGTTTTTAGAACATTGCTCAGTCAACAGCCGGTTTATGAAGTGAGCAAGGCTGATTCACAAATTCTTTTCGGGAATCTGGAGTCTCAACTGATAATTAGCATTCTTACTAATCCATTTTGTAATCCATGCGCCAAGATGCATAAGAGAGTAGAAAAACTATTGCATGAAACTAACCGGAAAGTGTGTGTGCAATATTTATTTTCTTCCTTTAGCCCCGATTTGGAATTTGCCAATAAATATTTGATTGCAGCTTATTTAGAGAAAGAACAAAAAGAATTTGAGCGTATTATTGCCAATTGGTTTGAAAAAGGCAAACCGTTGAGAGAATCTTTTTTCGAGGACTTAGATTTGAATATGGATAATCCGGATATTGAAACTGAATTTCAAAAGCATGAAGCATGGAAAGAAAAAACGCAACTAAGAGCAACGCCAACGATTTTAGTGAACGGTTATAAGTTGCCGGATAATTATAAAATAGAAAATTTGCGATATTTTACGGACTTTACCCCTAAATCCCCTAAAGGGGACTTTGGAGCGCGATAGACCGTAGTTAGGTTTGATTTTTTCAGGAACTGAAGTCCCCTTTAGGGGATTTAGGGGTGAATTGATGTCAATCAATCATTGCTGAGGTAGTAAGGCAATGAACAATAAATTAGCTATTTATTGTTATAATTGCTACGAGTTATTAAATTTTTAATTATTTTTGTCATGAAAAAAATTAATTTGAAAGGGATTTCAGAAATCCTGAGTGAAAAAGAATTGAAGAATGTGATGGGAGGATGCGGTGATATCACATCAGTGTGCAATGCAGCTACGAGTTCAGGATGTACACATTCTTCTTGTACTACAAGTTCAGGTGGATCAGGGACATGTGCGTATGAAAAGAATTCTTTTGGTATTTCGCAGTGCAGATGTAGTTAGGGTTGAAAGAAGATTTTGCACTTGCATCTATCGGAAAGAGTTGTGAATTCTTTTGAAAAAAGAAGTTGTTTCAAAGCACTATTGTTCGATAAAAAAAGTGAGAGGTTATTATTCTGAAAGGATGTCTTTCCTCTCACTTTTTTATGGTAGCTTTGTAGTTGCTCAACATAAGACTGCTATCTTTTGCCTGTCAACATGACAAACACGTGATAGATAGATAGATTTTTTCTAAAAAACGGTTGTTTGATTCATTTAATTTACCTACTTTCATCGAAATTTTAACTGATTCTTCTCAGAGGTAAACGGATTTCTACTCTTGGAATAATCACAATGTAAATTTAGAAGTCCCCATCATAATAATGCAGAAAAAATCATTTCTATTGCTGAAGTTTTTTATACCTATTCTAATAGGCATAAATGTTTGCTTTACAAATCATTCGCAGGACAGAGATACAAATGTTATACGCCTGAACTTTAAAGTAAACGAATATGAAGAATTGATGTTAAAAATTAGATGTGCGGACAGTACGTTTCATTTTGCAGGCTCATTAAATGATGGTTCGTGGATATTTGAGTATCCGCGCAGTTTATATGAAAAATGTTGTTTTTTTAATTTTTATATACCTACTCATACTCATACAATTCAGCACAGTATATCTTTTAAGCAAATCATTGACAATGATACATTAAGAGCACCAGAGTTTATGTTCGACAATGTTGATACAGTTATTATTAATGCCGGTATAAAAATAAAAATAAATACATTTTGGGATGAGGAACCTGTTGCATGGGATAGTGTGAATAATAAAATGGCTTTTGTACAATCATTGGATTTGGATGATGGTTATTTTTTGAACGATATAACCGACCAAGAATATTTATCATCCGTTGAATTGGCTGCTAATCGCTATTTTATTACGACAGTTATGGATACAGCAAATTATGATAACATAATTAATCTATATGCAAAAACTGTGCGAAAATATCCTGATTCTCACTCATTAATTGCAATGTTGAATGCTTTGAAAGAGCAATATCGCGTGAAAGATAATGTACAAAAGATTTTTGATAATTTTTCCGACAAGCAAAAACAATCCTATTTTGGCCTTAAAATCCAAAAATTTTTGTCTGATACTGGTATTTATCATTTTAAAAACATATTGTTGCCTGCATGGGATACTGAAATTCCGGAATCGATAATAAAAGATTCTTCAAAGATAAATTTAGTTATATTTTCTGCATCTTGGTGTCGACCTTGTATTGCCGAAATACCGATTTTGAAAAAAATTGCTGGCGAATTAAGCGACAAAGTTGCAATGGTCTATATTTCGATGGACGATACAACTACGGTTGACACATGGAAAAAGCTGATGATTGACAAAGAAATCACTTGGCGCAGCGTGTTGGCTACCAATAATTTGGAAGAAATTAAAGAGCAATTTTACAATCTCGGTTATCCAACGATATTAATGGTTTATCCTAATGGTAAATATGAGGAAATTGATGTACGTTACAAGCCAGATTTAAAAAAGTTGTATAAAATTGCAGGAAAATCAAAAGAATAAATTTCAAAGCGAACATAAATTTTATATAGGCATGGAAAAATATGTTTCAGCATCGTCTTTTTAGGCAAATTTCCTTGCTATTTCTTTCTGTTGGTCGTAGAATAATTGGTCTCAATCGTTCGGCGTTGATTCCTGTCGACGTCGAATAAGATAGTAGTTTTCAACTACAGATAAAATTCACATTCAATGAATTTCCCAATGAACTTCATACAAACACTATACATCCACTCCAACAAAGATCCTTTTCGTGATCCTTTCGGTTGGGTATCCCCCGAGTACCATCTCATGAGCTGGGCTTTGAGTTGTTTACAGTTAAAACAATGCTATAAAGAGGTTTACTTGTATGCCAACACACCGGCAGCCTGCTTATTGATTGATGATCTTCAACTGCCTTATACAGAAGTCTTTTGCACGCACGATAAATTAATATTACCTCATCAGGAGTTATGGGCATTACCTAAAATTTATACTTACCGGTTGCAAGAAAAACCTTTTCTGCATATTGATGGAGATGTGTTTCTTTTCGGCCGTTTGCCGGAATCCTTATTAAATAATGGCTTGATTGCCCAAAATCCGGAAGTCGCTACCGATTATTATACCTCTACCCAAAAAGGGTTAATGAATCATTTTACATTTTTTCCTCCTTGTGTAAAAACAGATTTTGAAGCTCCGGATCCGATTCGAGCTGTTAATGCCGGCATTTTAGGAGGACAAAACATATCATTCATTAATGAATATGCTAATCTGGCATTTGAGTATGTAGATAAAAATATTCGGTACCTGCAGTCTATTAATGTGAACAAGTTTAATGTTTTTTTCGAGCAGCATTTGTTTTACGCTTTGGCCAAAGAAAAAAATATCCCAATCGGGTTTTTATTTTCTGATTTGATTGATGATAATGGCTATAAGCATATAAATGATTTTCATGATGTACCTTTCCTGCGGATGTATTTGCATCTCTTAGGCCATTTCAAACAAGACGAATATACCTGTATTCAAATGGCGGCCAAACTAAGGGAATTGTACCCCGATTATTACTATAAAATCCTTTCCCTGTTCGGGAAAAAAGAAATAACTCTTAGCCCATGTTGTTTTAGTAAAAAGATTGAAGTTTCTGTTAATTATCAGGCATTGCATGAAAAAGCGCAACAAGCTTATAATGATAATATTATTACAATTGATAATACAAGTGCCGCTATCGATGAAACGACCAACACACATTTAATCCGGTTAAAGGAAGTTGCAAATTTTTATAGCGATGGTAACGAAGAGATGAAAAAAGATTTTGCTGTTTTTTACGATTCATTGATTATGATATTAAAAAAGAACCTGTCGTTTCTCTATCTCTATGGTCGTGATTTATCTGCTGTAAGCTGGTATCGTCATCTTTTTGCCGATGAAACCGACCTCTTGGAACGCCGGATAATAAAGAGCGCCGGAATAGAAATCATATCATCTCAATACGAATGGGAAGGCCTATTCAATAAACACTACCGGGTAGGCGTTGAATATTATAAGCAACTGCAAATCCAACCGGGTAATTATTTAAGTTTAGTTATCCCTGAAGCATCTGAAAACAGTTTTTCTCTGTATGATATTAATGGATTGGATAAGATGATTTTAGATTTTTTATCCGAGCCCTTATCTATTAATGAACTGCTATCTAAAATGCAAGTTTATTTTGAAGACGAGGTAATTCAAAACCATTATCAATCGTATGTCGATGTAATTGTAACTTGCTTAAAGCAATTAGTACTCAAAAAAGCGATTCAACCGGTTCATTTGTGAGCAAAACTTTTTCATATTACCGGCAATTAGATGCCATGGATTGCGGCCCCACTTGCCTCCGCATGATTGCCAAATACTATGGCCGCCACTACAGTCTGCAAACCCTACGGGAAAATGCATTTATCACCCGCGCCGGCGTTTCCATGATGGGTATCAGCGATGCCGCCGAAAAGATCGGGTTTCGCACTACCGGCTACCGCCTTTCTGTCGAAAAATTGGTCGAGGATATGCCTTTACCTTGCATTTTGCATTGGAATCAAGGTCATTTTGTGGTGTTATATCGCATTGCACGACGATGGCACGTTGTAGAGACGCGGCATGCCACGTCTCTACATGAACATCGCAACGATTTGCAATTCCACATCGCCGATCCTGCTGCAGGGCTACAAACCTTGAACAAAGAAGAATTCCTGAATCATTGGATCAGTTCCAAAACCGAAGATTACGATACCGGCATTGCTCTGTCGCTGAAACCTACTCCCGAATTTTACGAACAGGAGGACGAGAAAAAAACCGAAAGCCGCAATATCGCTTATTTCTTCAATTACCTGAAACCGCACCGGTCGCAAATCCTGCAACTGATTGTTGGTATGGGTATCGGCAGTGTGTTGCAATTGATATTTCCTTTCCTCACGCAAGCCGTAGTCGATCAAGGTATCGGCAACTACAACCTTGGGTTTATTACCCTGATATTGATTGCCCAATTGGTGTTGTTTCTTACCCAATTGGCAGTCGAATTTATTCGCAACTGGATTTCCCTGCATGTCAGTACCCGCATCAATATCTCGCTGATTTCCGATTTTCTGATGAAACTGATGAAATTGCCCATCCGTTTTTTTGATTCTAAAAATATCGGCGATATTATGCAGCGCATCGGCGACCACAACCGCATTGAATCGTTTCTTACAGGCACATCGCTTTCTACGTTTTTTTCTTTTGCCAATTTTATCGTTTTCACTTTCATATTAGCCTGGTATAACTTAAGTATCCTGTTTATTTTTGTTGCCGGAAACACGCTTTATGTCCTGTGGATACTGTCGTTTATGCGCTACCGGCGCAAGCTCGATTACCGACGTTTTTCACAATCGGCTTCCAATCAAAGCAATCTGGTGCACCTGATTACCGGCATGCAGGAAATCAAGCTCAACAACATCGAAAAGCAATACCGCTGGAAGTGGGAACGCATTCAGGTGAAACTGTTCAAAATCAGCATGAAAAGTTTGGCTTTGGGACAATACCAGCAATTGGGTTCGGTTTTTTTCAGCCAGACCACTTCGTTGTTAATCACCTTTTTTGCTGCCAAATTAGTAATCGAAGGCAATCTCACCTTGGGGATGATGATGGCAATCAGTTATATTATCGGGCAATTATCAGGGCCTGTCGGACAAATTATCGGTTTTGCCCAATCGCTGCAAGATGCCAAAATCAGTTTGGAACGCTTGAACGAAATCCATAACAAACCCGACGAGGAACAAAAATCGGCATTTCAGGTCAACGACCTTCCGGAAAATAAAACCGTTCACATCCGGGATATTTCGTTCAGTTACAGCGGATCGCCGCGGGATTATGTGTTGCATCATCTCGATTTGACTATTCCTGCCAATCAGGTGACAGCCATCGTTGGCGCCAGCGGAAGCGGAAAAACAACTTTAGTCAAGCTTTTATTGGGCTTTTATGAACCGCAGGAGGGCGAAATAAAAATCGACCAAACGCCGCTCAAGGAAATCAATCCGCATGTTTGGCGGCAATCTACCGGCGCAGTTTTGCAGGACGGATTTATTTTTTCCGATACCATTGCCAACAATATCATCGTAGATGAAACGGCTTTGGATAAAAAGAAACTCATCCATGCGGTCGAAATGGCGAACATCCGGGAATATATCGAAGAATTACCTCTGAAATACAATACAAAAATCGGTATGGAAGGCAGCGGCATCAGCCAGGGGCAACGGCAACGGCTGCTCATCGCCCGCGCCGTTTACAAAAATCCCGATTTCCTGTTTTTCGACGAGGCCACCAATGCCTTGGATGCCAACAATGAACGGATTATTTTGGAGAATCTGAAAGAGTTTTACCAAGGCAAAACAGTAGTCATTGTAGCGCACCGGCTTAGCACCGTTCAACATGCCGACAACATCATTGTGTTAGATAAAGGCAAAATCGTGGAAGAAGGAACGCATCAGGAATTGACGAACAAAAAAGGGGCATATTATACTTTAGTGAAGAATCAACTCGAATTAGGAAATTAACCCCCCAGCCCCCTAAAGGGGGAGAAGTGAAATGTTCAAAGTTGTAAAAATATGATAGATAATAATGATGATACCTGCGCATCCAAGTCCCCTTTAGGGGATTTAGGGGTAGAGGTAAGGGTAGAATTACGCAGCGAAGAATTTCAAGAAGTTCTTGGCGCTGTCCCTTCTTGGATACTCCGGTGGGGAATTACCGTATTGGCCTTCGCTGTTGTTATTCTCTTGATTGGCAGCGCCATTATCAAATATCCTGATGTTATTCCGGCTCAAATTGTTCTGACCGGTTCTACTCCTCCGGCAACAATCGTTGCCCATGCTTCGGGAAAAATCAAACAATTGTATGTAAGCGATAATCAGGAAGTAAAAAGCGGCGATTATGTTGCCGTCATTGATAATCCCGCACAAACCAAAGACGTTTTAGTGTTAAAAAACTATCTGCAAAATTTGGATTGCTTCGTCGTTCCTCCTCGCAATGACGCAATCATTCTTCCCAATAAAAACTTACAACTTGGCTCTTTGCAGCAACTCTTTTCTTCTTTCTATACCACTTTATTTGAGTATTCCGAATATAAACGGTTGTTATATTATCCGCAAAAAAAGGCAATGACTCTGGAAAGAATAGCGCAATATGAAAAACAATACCACAACTTACTCAATCAGCAGCGAATCACAAACGAACAGCTTGTCCTTGTTCAAAACCAATATCGTCGCGATTCATCGCTGAATACCAAAAGTATAATATCCGACGAAGCGCTGGAAACATCTAAAAACGCCTATTTGCAAAGCCTGTTATCAAGCGAAAATATGCGTTCGACACTGAACAACATGCAAATCCAAATCGGACAATTGAAAGAATCTTTGTTAGATACGGAACAACAAGACACTGAAAAATTAGATGGACTGAAAACGCAACTTCAATCATTGATTTCACAACTGAGAACAAACATACAGGAATGGGAGCTGAACTATATATTGCAAACTCCTATCGACGGAAAAATCACATTTGCCAAATATTGGATCGAGAACCAGAATGTATCAGCCGGAGAAGAAGTGTTTACGATTGTACCTTCTTCCCCCAATACGGTAATCGGAAAAGCGATGTTACCGATTTCCCGCTCGGGGAAAGTAAAAACAGGCCAGAGAGTGAATATTCGTTTACAGAATTTCCCTGAGAACGAATACGGCATCCTCAAGGGAATTGTGAGTAAGATTTCATTGGTTCCCGTTCAAACGGGAGAAATCATTTATTATGCAGTAGAAATAAGTTTACCCGATAAATTGGTTACCACTTATAAAAAGGAATTACCTTATTTGCCTAATATGCAAGGACAAGCAGATATTATTACAGATGATATGTCTCTCTTGGAACGGTTTGTTTTGCCGGTCAAAAGAGTATTAACAGAAAGTTTATAAAAACAAAACCGACTCCGTCCCCATATTAAATAATAAATCAATAATACTCAAATCAGGCTGAAACCCAAACTTCGATTCAAACACTTGATAATAGGGCTTGAAAGATGTTATTACCGGATTTTTCTTGGGGTGGATAGATTCCCTGTAATCTGTTTCGTTGGAAAGAAAATCTGTTTTATATTCGGAAGAATAACCGACCTCCGGTTTAATATCAAGTAAATCAACAATGGTCTCTCTCAATAATTCGTTGAAATCAAACAAAAAGTCGTATCGCTTTTCATAAAATCGAATAAATTCCTCTTCGTAATATTCAAAAAAAGGAGTAGAATTATAAGCCGATTTAATAGCATTCCAATGTAAATGTCGCCAATTTCCATGCTCCGCAATACGAATATCTTTCGTGAGGCATTTCAATGTTTCAGGTTTCTCAACAGGAATACTAAGAGTTTGTAATCCATTGGCCGAAGCAATCACACAACGGTTCCGGTAGGTTTGTTTTATATAATTACAATGCTTCTCGATCACAGTCTTTGAAAATGCCTGCATCTGCATATAATATTCAACAGGAGCCAAATATGCTGTCGAAAGATATACAATTGAACCCGGCTGCATCGATTAATTTACTTTTGTAAAAAACCTGTTTTTCCTGTAGCCTTTGAAAGGGTTTTGGGGAGATTCTTTGCTTAGCCAAATCAAATCCGCCTTGCCTACAATATGAGTTTCCGGTATGAACCCAAAATGACGGGAATCGGCCGAAGCATCTACATTATCGGAAAGCATCCAATAATAATCCCTGTTGAACGTATAGGAGTCTACAAGATTGCCTTCAAGGTAAAGCTTTCCATCTTCAAATTTTGCCTTATCGCCTTGTTCTTCCATGATTATTTGCCGGTAAGTATGTAAGTTCTGAGGCGAAAGTTTTATAGTAGCTCCTCTTTGAGGAATGAACAATTTATAATTCAGATTTTCTCTTTCCTGAGGATTTATCTCAACCGAATCAGGCAATTCTTCCCGGATAGAATAGACTTCAAAGCGACTCAAATAACGCATGACGTTGTTATCTCTTATTCTTGATTCCCTCAATGGAATATGCAACTTCTCCATAATGCTAACTATCCGTGAATCAAATTTTTGTGTATATTCATAAGGTAGTATCAAGTCCGGACTTTGCGCCCATCGTTTTCCACCGATATAAAGATTTCCTTGTTGTATTTCAATAGAATCTCCCGGTAATCCCACACACCTGCTTATTGATAACGGTAATTTATCAACAGGCGAACCGGCCGGCAAAGAAGGCGTATTATATAAGACTACATTATTGCGTCTTACTTTTCTTTCAAAAAATCTCATGTAAGGTAAAGAAAGGAAAGTGGAATATGTTTTTACACCCAAAGAAGGAATAGAATCCGGCAGAAATGGTATCGAAATCCATGTCATCGGAACACGAACGCCATAAGCAAGTTTATTAACAAACAGATAATCACCGCGTAATACAGCATTCTCCATTTGGGAAGATGGCATCCGGTAAGATTCAAAGACAAATGCGCGCAAAACCAATGCAACAAGAAGCGCCGACAATACAATGTAGAGCCATTTACGTTTCTTATGTGATAATTTAGCTTTTTCCCTACTCACTATTTATTGCCAACAAATCTAAATAAACGGTTCCAACGAATACCGCCGTTGAACAGGCTATGGTCTTTATCTAAAGAGAGCCATACAAGGATAGGTTTACCAACGACATGATCTTCGGGAACAAATCCCCAGTAACGGGAATCGGCCGATTTGTGACGGTTGTCGCCCATCATAAAATAATAATCATAGATAAATGTATAGGTGTTCGCAGGTTGTCCGTTGATAAAAATTTGTCCGTTTTCAATTTTCATTTGGTTGTGTTCATAGTTGACAATGCAACGCTGATAGAGAGCAATATTTTTTTCGGTAAGCTCAATAGTTGCGCCTTTTCGGGGTATCCATACCGGACCATAATTGTCGCGGGTCCATCCCATATTATAGTTAACAGGATAAACGAATCCGCCAAAATACTCAGGTTCAATCATAATAGATTTGGCATAACCGCTTTTTTTCAATTTAGCCAAAGCCTCTTGAGTGAGAGGAATATTATATACCGGATTAAAATAATCCTGTCCCGCTTGGTTTTTTCCTGCAGGAGTAATTCCCAATCTTTGAAGCCAATAAAGATCTTGCACTACAGCAATCCTTTCTATGCCATTTTCATCTTTATACGTATAATCGTCTCTACTTACGCCGAATGCTGAAAATATTTTATCATTCCAAAGAGCTCCCGTTGTCTCTACAAAATAATTTAACTGCATTTTTTGGGGATTCTCCAAAACCCTTCCATTAATATACACTTGATTTTCTATCACTTGCAATGAGTCGCCCGGCATCCCGATACAACGTTTTACGTAATTCTCGCGACGATCTACAGGCCGGAAAACCACATTTCCGAATTCTTCCGGATGATTTCTGATATATTGGGAACCATTTTCCGACAGATGTAATTTTTCTTTAATCTGACGAGATAATGAATAAAGATCCGTCTGTTGATTATTAAGAGCAACCGTATCTCCGGCAGGAAAATTGAAAACAACAATGTCGTTACGTTTCACTTCTCCAAAACCTTTCAACCGTTTGTAGGGCCATTGCGGCCATTCTATGTATGATTTAGTATTAAGAACGGGCAAAGTATGTTGTGCCAGTGGAAAAGAAAGCGGGGTGTTAGGTACTCGTGGCCCGTAACTCACTTTGCTCACAAAAAGAAAATCGCCGACCAATAAAGATTTTTCAAGAGAAGATGATGGAATTTTATAATTTTGAAAAATAAAAACGTTGATAAAATATACCGCTATCAAGGCAAAAATAATCGCATCTGTCCACTCGGCTATTTTCCTTACGGTTTTATTTTTCGATTGTTTCCATTTTCCCCAAGGAATAATTTTGGAAATATAGATGTCAAAAATAATGGGCAATAATAAAAGCCACCAGAAATTACCTACCCAAACTATGAACAGAATATATACCAGCGCTATAATGCCGAACTTAATCCACTGTGATTTAGAAACTTTTCTCATATTATGTATGTATTAACTTCACACAGATTTCACAGATTTCACAGATTTTTAATTGAGTTTTGTGAAATCTGTGAAATCTGTGAAATCTGTGCGATTAAAAATTAAAAATATCATTCATTGTCAGGAAACCTTTTTTTCCTTTGGTAAATTCGGCAGCGATAACAGCCCCAAGAGCAAGACCCTTTCTATTCTTTGCATCGTGTTTGATGCTGATAATATCGACTTCCGATTCGTATATAATTTCATGAATACCGGGCGCTTCTCCTTCCCTGATGGAACGGATTCCCAATTCATCGGGCTGAGATTCCCTGCCTTTTACCCATTTATTCTTCTTGCTTATATTTTCCAATATCCCTTCGGCAAGCGTAATCGCCGTACCGCTTGGAGCATCCAGTTTATGTATGTGATGGGTTTCTTCCATCCTCACGTCATAACCCGGAAATTGGTTCATTATTTTTGCCAAGTATTTATTGACGGCAAAGAATATATTTACGCCAACACTATAGTTAGATGCGTAGAAAAATGTTTTCCCTTCTTTCTCGCAAGCCGTTTTAATTTCGGGCATATTTTCCAACCAGCCGGTTGTTCCTGCAACCACGGGTACATTCCGTTCAAAACATTTTCTGTAGTTGTTGAAAGCTGTTTGTGGCTGAGTAAATTCAATAGCAACTTCAGCGCTTTTAAATGCGTCGGAATCAAAGTCCTGGAGATTATTAATGTCGATGATGGAAACAATTTCATGTCCACGGTCTAAGGCGATTTTTTCAATCTCCTTACCCATTTTTCCATATCCGATAAGCGCTATTTTCATAAACTGATTTTTCGTAAATGCTAAGAGCTTGCAAACTTACTTATTTTTTCAACAAGTTGAAAGTTACCCGCCATTTTTCTTCCTGACTTTAGAGTTATAATTACTCTATAAGATTCTCGTTTTGCCGAATTTGTAATTTGAAAATTTATTCAATACTAAACCGCGCAATCACACTATAAGAAACTTTCATCTTTTTGAAATCAGGCGACGGTTCAGCTTGTTTATCGGCGTAATCCATTGTTTTGTTTTCTTTATATAAAAATCTTACAGAAGGACGATTGTCCAGAATTTGTTCTTGCAAATAAATCAGGTTGTTCACCTTTTTGTGTTCGCCGCTCAGCAAATTTTCGGCTTTCACGCGGGCTTCTTGCACGGCTTCTTGCTGTGCCTGCTTCTTCACATCGTCCATTTTTGAATAATCTACCTTCGACAGAATATATTCCACATTCAGGCTATCTAATTTGTCGCAAGTTTTGTTGAGCAAATCGAGATTATTCAATTTCAACAGATAACTTTTGTTTTGATACACAGTGTTTTTCCTGCGCCACCAATACCAATTGTCGCCTGACATTCCTGTAACGCTCAAATCAGCTTTTGCGTCAATGTTCAGGGTTTTCAGCGCAACGAGTATTCGTTGTTCCAACGCATTGATGTTGTTTGCTTTCCCTTTGTTGCTCTCGTTCAGGTTGAAACTCAAATAAAAAATATCAGGGTCAACCTCTTTTTGGGCTGTGCCAACCACTTCCACATACGACTGCGGAACGGGGCGATGACTTCTCGAACAACCTGCTAATGAAGCTGCCAACAGCCCAATACATAAAATTTTAAATGCTTTATCCATATTTTTTAAATTGTACAAAATTAGTATTTTTTTTATTCTTATTACTTAATGTTTAAACACTCAAAATTAATTAATACTTTTGACTTATGCGCTTTTTTTATAAGCCGCTACAAACATAGGAACTTGTTGGCTGCGGGTGTTTTTGATGATTCGCAGTTAATCAAATTAATAATTCAAACCAAACGCCCACAAAGGAACAACGTTCTGATAACCGTATTCAATGTCATCTTTCACAATGTAAGCATTTTTCAAGTCTTTGATTTGCTCTTGATTTTTACTTTTTCCCCCAACTTCAAATGTAACATTATTGATATTAAAATCGGCTTTTTCGGAGCGGAAAACTTCATTTTTTACTCTCATTTGATTGAAAAATACTGTTTCTCTAATATTACCTGTTTCTTGTCGCTGTTCTGAAAGAGCAAAAATCAAGTTAGTATTGTCCAAATATACTTTATCTACTTTGCCAAGTTGCCCTATTCCTTCACCCATATCTCGCAATTGCATAATCAGACCTGCCAATTCTATATAATAACAATAATCGTCAATGTTGTTGCGGCTTGATTCGAGCATTGTAGCAATTTTTGTGAAATTTGGTTTAAATGGAACACTTTGTGAAATGATTTTCAGTAATTTGCCAAGTTTTTTTCCTGTTGCAACATTCATATTAGCATAAATCGGAATATCTGTTTCCAAAGTTTGAATAATTACGTTATTCAATCGGTTCAAAAACATCGTGTCGTTAATTCCAAACGGATAATAGCCTCGTCGTAAATAATCCTTAAATAATGGCAATGGATGGCGAACAGGAAAATTATCGGTTTTGTGTTCCAAAATATCCTGCAAACTGTATGTTTCGACCGAAATATTGTGAAAGAAAAACAGATATTCGCGAAACGAAAGTCCTTGCAATTTGAACATCAATGCACGGCGGCTCAAATCGGCACTGCCTTTGAGAATATCCAAAATTGACGAACCTGTAAATACAACTTTCATTTGCGGAAAATAATCATAAATTGATTTCAGGGATTGTGACCAACCTGAATATTTGTGGATTTCGTCAATAAAAAAATATTTGCCTCTGTTTTTTGAAAATTCTCCTGCAAGTTCAAGCAACGTATGATTGGCAAAATAAATATCGTCTGCCTGCACATAAAGCGTTTCATTAACATCAAGATTTTCTTTGATATATTGAAGAAGCATTGTCGTTTTGCCCACGCCGCGAGGTCCGACAATTCCAATCATTCTGTCGTCCCAAGCAATCTCGGAGTAGAGATAACGCTTGAAATCAAGCGGTGTGAGCGACAATAAATCTTTAAAACTTTTGATTAACGATTCCATATTGAATAGTATTTTTTCGCAAAAATACAACTTTATTTTAAATTATGCACTATAAAAAGTGCGTTTTTATTAAAATTATGCACTTTTCTTGATGCGTTTTTATCTCATTAATAATCATCTGCTACCGTCAATCCTAATAAGACTAAACTCCAAAAATTACTCCAATGACTATAAGCACTATTTGTCTGCCACGTTGTAGGCTGCCGTTTTTAATGTGCCGTTTAATTTTCTGTTATTTATTGCTTTACAAATCATTTCTGTAAATCATTCGTTCGTTTAATAGCAAAAACTATGACAGAATTGGGTTGTAAACGAATAAATTGCTCTTTACTTCTTACTTTTCGTATAATTTCTGCACTGTCATCATCATCATTGTTTTTCTCCAATAAGAAACGATAATTGCTCAGCACAATTTCTTTTTTGACGGTCAAAATTAAATATTCTGTTTCTGTTTCTGCCCAATAGGTATAAGATAATCCATCAATAGCCATATCGCAAGCGCCATCAATAGCGTCAATAGAAAAAATTTGTTCTCGATATACTATCTCCAAACTGTTGGCGTAAGCGTAAGTATGGTATTCAATTTTTGTTTTTCCACTCGTAGTAAATGCAGTGTAATTTTTCCAACTTATATCATACACTTCATCAGGGTCGGGTTCTATTTCCAAATAGGCGTTACTGCCTTGAAAATCAAGTATCACTTGCTTTCCTTCCGGATTTTTGAAGCATAAAACACCATTGGTTGTACCTGCAAATTGTCCCGATTTCATTTTGGAAAATACGGACGGAAACAGTTTGTCGTTAAATTTGAAACCGTCGCTCTGTCCATACGCGAAAGTTATTGTTAGCATTTGCAACAGAGCCAAAATAATTAATTTGTTTGTTTTCATATTTTACTGATTAATTGCATCAATATAGGCATATAAGGGATTGTTATCCACCAAATGTATGTAAGAATTAAAAGAACAATACAATAGG
>Ga0123357_10000433_pt1 | contig 40238 bp, 40 predicted proteins | sample TergutEmb28metaG_FD_89873 | JGI IMG/M metagenome (GOLD analysis project Ga0123357, IMG submission 89873) | Embiratermes neotenicus P4 segment gut microbial communities from Petit-Saut dam, French Guiana - Emb289 P4 | ecosystem: Host-associated > Arthropoda: Insects > Digestive system > Gut ...
GCGATGATCGTGTTGTTGAACGTCGACTTGATGTGGGCCTGGCCCACCGCGATGTTCTTCTTTTCCTTGCGCCGCACCTTGGTCTTGGCAGCGGCGGCTTTGCTTCGTTGAGCAGTAGCCATTGGTCTGTGTTTCTCCTGGAGTCTTCTCTAAGCCGGTGGTCCAGCGACCGTCAGCGTGCCTTCTTCTTACCGGCCACAGCCTTGCGCTTGCCCTTACGGGTGCGGGCATTGGTGCGGGTGCGCTGACCGCGCACAGGCAGGCCGCTGCGATGGCGTCGGCCCTGGTACGTACCGATCTCGATCTTGCGGCGGATGTCTGCCGTCACCTCGCGGCGCAAGTCGCCTTCAACTTCATAATTGGCGTCGATGAAGTCGCGCAAGGCAACAAGTTGATCGTCTGTCAGGTCTTTGACACGGATGTCGCCGGAGATACCAGTGGCCTCCAGGCATTTGACGGCCCGGGTACGCCCGATGCCGTAGATATATGTGAGTGCGATCTCCAGGCGCTTCTCGCGCGGCAGATCGACACCTTCAAGGCGTGCCATATGGGCTCGTCCTTTCGGTTATGGGCTTTTCCACAGCCCCGACGGTGTTGGCGCGAAGCGTTCCAGATATCGTCCACCATGACTGGTGGACGGCTGGCCCCAGCCGTCGTCCGGGGGTTCGTCCGCCTCGGCCCTGATAGTTCAGGATCATCGCTGGACGTGCCTTCACGTTGTTGTTTTCAATATGTCAAGCCTGAAGGCTTGTTGTCTCTCGCCGGGGTTAAGCCCGACAGGGTGTTCAGTTGTCAAGACTTGGATGCGCGGTGGGTGGTTAACCCTGGCGCTGCTTGTGACGCGGGTTCGTGCAGATAACACGCACCACGCCGCGGCGGCGGATCACTTTGCAGTGATCGCACATCCTCTTGACGCTTGGCTGCACCTTCATGGGGTCTCCTCCTTTTCAGGCGACGACTAGCGTCGATTCGGTGGGTTGTGAGCGGTGTTGGCCGTTCACTTATGACGGTAGACGATGCGTCCACGCGTCAGGTCGTAGGGGCTCAACTCGACCACCACGCGATCCTGCGGCAGGATGCGAATGTAATGCTGGCGCATTTTGCCGCTGATGGTGGCGAGCACTTTGTGGCCATTGTCCAACTCCACACGGAACATCGCGTTCGGCAGGGCTTCAACCACAGCGCCTTCGAGCTCGAGGGCGCCTTCTTTTTTCGCCATTCAACTCCTGATTTGTGAAACGTCGGCCGTGGCCGCGTCTTCCCGTCGTTTCGACGTATGACACGCCGGAACACGGCACAAGGCCGCCTATCTATGCTACTATGTCGCGACGCGTCCCGCAAGGGCAGTCTGGCTGTATCAAATCAGCAGTGCAGCCACCAGCACCAGAATGGCCACAACCAGCACCGCTGCAAGGATGGCTCGCACCAGAGTGCGCGGCGCCGGGCCGATGGGTGCGAGTTCTCCAGGCTTGCCAGCCTGGTCGCCGCCGACGGCTGGCTCGTTCGACCGGTATTGGGCCGGAAGACCCTGGATGACGGGCACGAGTTCGCCACGTTTCGTCGCTTGGAACAGGGCGTTCAGCCGCGTCTGGTAGTCCTCCATCGTCAGAGCACCGCCGGCGAAGGCGTCATTCAGCCGGTTCGACAAATCGTCGCGATCAGCCGTCGTCACCTCGCTCGACGCATCGTGGGCGTATTCGGCCTCAACCGGGGAACCAGACATGAGACGTACCTCCTGATATCAATTATCGCAGGTGGCGCCGGGCTGATGCCTTCCTGGGACGCTAAGATGAGCACATGCCCGAGCAGCGAATCCAAATGAACATGCCACCCGACCAGGCACCCGGCGCCTATGCTGACTTTGTGCGCGCCTGGCACACCAAGGACGTTTTCGTCCTTGACTTCGCCAATCTCGTCGAACCGCCCCGAGCCGAGGACGATGCTGTGATACTCAACGCCACGGTGGTCTCACGCGTCCGCATACCGCCCGACCAGGTCTTCGAGTTGATGAAGGCGTTAGAGCAGCAACTGACGATGTGGGAAAACGAGACAGGCAAACGCAAGTCCGTCTGACGTGTGACGAAATATGGATTATCGTCCCCCAAAAGGGTCTTTTCAGCCAACCAGGGGACGAAATTCCTAATCTCGGCGACCGCGAGTATCGAACCGTCACACTTGGGGACGGTTGACGGCCAGCGCCGCCCGGACGGACGCCACGACCGACGTAAAATCGGGCAGATCGGACGCCGTCGCGGTGATGATGCGCCAGCCGGCATCCTCAAGCAGACGGCGCCGCGTTCGATCGTCCCGCATCTTGAGTGGGTCAGCATGGATGCTGCCGTCATACTCGACCGCTAGTTGCTGCGCCGGGTAAGCCATGTCGAAGCGGTACTCCTTGGCGTGGGGCAACGGCTGGAAAGGGTAATCGACCAATGGACACTCCAGCCCCGCCGCCACGATGGCCAACCGCAACCGTGTCTCCATCGGCGATTCCACCCCGGCCCGCGCCAATCTCAAAGCTCCACGGGCCAACGCCACGCCCCTACCTCCCGCGTGATGTGCCACCACTTTCTCGATCTCGTCCCGAGTGGCCAACGTAGCCTTACGTCGCATCAGCGAATCGGCCGCGACGATCAGATCGGTTTTCGACAGTTGGGTGGCCATCTGAAGCCAGGCTTGTGCCGGGTGGACGCCCAGGACGTCGCCAAATTCCATGGGGTGCAGCGTCAAGCATGATCGGGTTGCTTTGATGAACCCCATTTCCGGCCCGACCCGCCTGGGCGGAATGACAACGTGAATGCGGGTGTCATCCAGCAACGCCTGGGGCAGCCAGACTCCGCACATTATCAATACCGTGACTCCCCCGAGCATCGTCCCCGGCCCGGCCACCAGCAGCGCCGCCTTGGCGCGAACCATCAGGTCGGCCGGGTCGCCCGTTGTATACACACCGCGGCACACCGGACGGAAGCGGCCCCCGCGAAGCTGGTTCCGGCTCAACCCAGCAGCCAAGGCTTGAGCAGCGGTAAAGACATCTGGAAGTTCTGGTTGCATTGAGCAAGTTTCACACGAGCCAGGGGTCAACATCCAGGGGCCTGTGGATAACGACGCGCGAGATCGTTTCGTCGAGATTGGCGCTTTCGTCCACCTAGACGGTGATTTTTGCCATTTGGGGGACGAAAAGCCACATCTCGTCCTGGCCAGCCTTTCTGGACGTCAAGTTTCGCAGTGCCCCAACCACCGATGGAATGGACGGAACGCAGCCAACCCGCACCGAACGCAGAACCCACCAAGGCGAGCAACCTCATCGTCGAGGACGACCGACTACTTGGACGAGGTTGGACGCCAATGAGCCAACCATTCGTCGCGGAAGTCGTCGAAAGTACCGTCGATGATCGACGCTCGCATCGCGTCAACCAATCTGACTGTGAAACGTTCGTTGTGGATCGTCGCCAGGGTGAATGCGTTCAGCTCGTGGGCGTGGAACAGGTGGTGCAGGTACGCACGCGAGACGGTGGTGCAGGTCAGACAGTCGCAACCGTCTTCAAGCGGCCCGAAATCGCGACGGAACCGGGCGTTGGTGACGTTGTAGCGTCCCTGAGATGTGTAGATGGCAGCATTTCGGGCCACGCGGGACGGGTTGACGCAGTCGAAGGTGTCGGCTCCGGCTTCGACGGCGACGAACAGATCCTCCGGCTCCGAGATGCCCAATAGGTGTCGGGGCTTGTCGTCAGGCAATTCCTCCGCGCACCAGCCAACGATTGTGCCGATCATCGACTTTTCCAGCGCCCCACCGATGCCGTAACCGTCGAAGCCCGCGCCTTGTGCGCGAGTCGCCGCCAGCCCCTGGCAGGCGTGACGACGTAGATCCTCGTACTGCGCCCCTTGGACAACACCGAACAAGGCTTGATAAGGCTTTTCGGTCCGCTGAGCGGTGAGTTTGGCGTGTTCGTCCAAGCATCTTTGCGCCCAGCGCTGGGTGCGGGCCACCGATGACTCTTGATACTGACGGGTGTTGCGCAGCGTCGTCAACTCGTCGAAAGCGAACATAATGTCGGCGCCCAACTGGTGCTGGATACCGACCGACACCTCGGGAGTAAACCGATGCTTCGATCCGTTCAGCGGAGACGCGAAATCGACGCCGTCTTCGTCCACCCGGCTGAGCCGTTGGCGTCCCCCAGCCGTCGCCTTGTCGTCGGTGGGCTCGGTGCCGTCGAGCGTCATTTCAATGACCTTCTTGAACCCTGCCCCCAGGCTCATCACCTGGAAACCGCCCGAATCGGTGAATGTCGGCCCGCCCCAGCCCATGAAAGCGCCGACCCCACCGGCCTCATCCACAATGTCGGGGCCCGGCTGCAAATACAGATGAAAAGCATTCGCCAGCACCGCCTGCGCGCCCGTCGCCGCGACCTCACTCGGCAGCACACCCTTGACAGCCGCCTTCGTGCCAACGGGAATGAACGCCGGCGTGGCGATATCGCCATGCGGCGTGTGGATAACCCCGGCCCGGCCGTGGCGTCCCCCGTGCAACTTGGCTGTCTCGTCAAACGCGAACTTGTTTGTCATCGACGGCTCCGCCTCAGTCGGACGATCCCAGGGGCAGGCAGTTTCACGAGTCGGGGGCTTGGGGGTATACCCGCAGCGGTCCGAAGGAGCGCCGGGTTAGGGGGCCCCCCAGAGTGAAGGGAGGCGGTAAGATGCCGCAGGCATCGCCTCCCGAAACGCCCCCCGCGACGAAACTGCCAGCTTCTGGGATCGCCCCTCATGCCGATACTCCATGGGCCATTGCTTGAAGTTGCGCCAACGCAACTACCCCAGCGGTGGACGTCCGCAACACGTGGTCGGCCACCAACACAGGCTTTGCGCCTGCGGCCTCGAAAGTGGCTAGTTCTTCTGGCGAAATGCCACCCTCCGGACCGACGACGAACATGACCTCACCAGACGGCACCATCGTCTGAGCATCGAGAAACTCGGTCGCTGACTCGTGCAATACGAACGCCTGAGCGGCCGAGCTGATGCGACCGCACAGTTTCACCGTCGTCACCAAGTCGATACCTGGCACTGAAAACCGGCGGGATTGCTTGGCTGCCTCACGGGCAGTCGACGCCCATTTGGCCAGACTTTTGGCCTGCTTTTCGGCGCCCCGCCACTCGACCACCGACCGCGACGCCTGCCAGGCGACAACCTCGTCAACGCCGAGCTCTGTCATCGCCTCGACGGCTTGCTCATCGCGACCGTTTTTGGCCAACGCTTGGACGGCAACCCATCGATGTGCCCGCGATGACTCACGCAACTGCTCGTCCACGCGAACGTCGATGAAATCAGGGCCCACGCACTGCGTTGCCCCCCTTATGGCTGATCCAAACATGTCTGCCAACAGCACCGTCTCGCCCACTCGGATGCGCCGAACGGTTGCGGCGTGGCGTCCCTCCGGGCCGTCTAGATGCACGACACCGCCTATCGGCACGTCAACGTTGCCGGCAAAGAACAGGGCGTCGGTCATGCCGACAGCGAATCCTTGAGCCGGCCAAAAAAGCCCTTGTGCTCATCAAGCTGCTGGACCTGCGGGTGTTCCTCGTCGCGCAATTTGGCAAGCTTGGCCATTAGGTCGCGCTGCTCGTCCGTCAGTTTGGTTGGCGTTTGGACGAACAGGGTGACGCCCAACTCGCCGCGCCCGGAACCACGCAACTTTGGCACGCCCCGGCCCTTGATGACCAGCCGGGTGCCCGCCTGGGTGCCCGCCGGGATGTTCAGCATGACGGTGCGATCCTCTTCTGGAGTGTCCTCACCGTCGGCCTCCAGTGTGCGCAACTCGATCTGGGTTCCCAAGGCCGCTGCCGTCATGGGAAGACGTGTCAGCATCTCGAGGTTGTCACCCTCACGGCGGAACACCTCGTGTGGAGCCACCGTCACCTCGACATACAAATCACCAGCCGGGCCACCACCGGGGCCCGTCTCGCCCTGGCCCGCCAGGTGGATACGGTTGCCGGATGAGACGCCTTGAGGAATTTTGACGCTGACCTGTCGGACGCTGCGCACCCGACCCTCGCCGGCGCATTCGCGGCACGGGTCGGGTATGACGGTGCCATAGCCCTGGCAATGGGGGCATGCCTGCGTGGTGCGGATATCGCCCAGGAACGACCGCTGCACCTGCGTCACCTCGCCGCGACCCTGGCATTGTGGGCACGTCTCGGGCTTGGTGCCGCCGACGCCACCCTGACCGCCACAGGACGGACAGACAATGAAAGTGTCGACGTCGACGTCCTGACGAGTACCGAAAGCCGCCTGATAAAGCGTCAAAGTGGTGCGCACAAGACGGTCTTGGCCGCGGCGAGCCCTCGGGCGGGGGCCGCGCGCCGCCCCACCGCCGCCGAACATGGCATCCATTAGATTGCCGATGTCGAAACCTTGGGCGAAGCCCGAGAAGTTGCCCATGCCGAAGGGGTCGAAGCCGCCGCCGTTACGCGTCGGATCGCCGCCGCGGTCATAAACGGCGCGTTTCTGCGGGTCGGAGAGCACCTCGTAGGCTTCGTTGACAGCCTTGAACTTCTCCTCCGCTTCGGGGTCGTCCGTCACGTCAGGGTGCACCTGCATTGCCATCTTGCGGAAAGCCCGCTTGATCTGGTCGGGCGTGGCGTCCTTGGCGACGCCAAGCGTCGCGTAATAGTCAGTGGCCATCGTCCCCCCACATCGTGGTGTCTAGATCGGCAGTCTGGGCGCCCAGAAAACGCCCGACATACCGCGCGACGGCCCGCACCGTCGCCATTGTTGACGGGTAATCCATGCGGGTTGGGCCGACCACGCCAAGTGCCGCATAGCCTCCGTCGTTCGCCGCCAACGGCGTGTAGGCGCTGCTAACGACAGACGTTTCGCGTAGCGGTGTGTAGTCGTTCTCAGCGCCGATGCGCACAAAAACCCCCGCCTTGTCGCGGGCCGACTCGCCCAGCAGGCGCAACAGCACCACCTGCTCTTCGATGGCTTCGAGCAGCGGCTCGATCATCGTCTCGTACTCAGCACCAAATCGCGCCAGGTTTGGCACCCCGCCGACGACGACGCGGTCGGATGTCGACGTGCCGGCCATTTCGGCGATGGCCTCGACCACGGGGCCCAGGCGCCGGGCGCCGGCATAATCAAGAGTGGCAAGTAGGCGCCGCAATTCCTCGACGGCACGCGCCGGCGGTAGCCCGTCCGCCGTTCCGTTGACCCAGCCGCGCAGCACCGTCACATCAGCTTCGTCCATGTCGGGGCATTCGGCGACACGCTGGTCAACCTCGCCAGTAGCGCGGATGACAATCACCAGCAAATGTCCAGCCGCTAGGCGCACCAGTTCGATGTGACGCAGTTCGGCCGGGGCCGGAGCAGGGTACTGGACGATGGCTACATGGTGCGTCAACTGCGCCAGAAGACGGGCCGTGCGGGCCACCACGTCGTCGACGCCTACGGCGCCTTGCATGAACGAGCCGATGGCTCGGCGCTCGGCCACCGACAGGGGCTTGACGCTGGCCAGCTTATCGACGAACAGCCGATACCCCTTGTCCGTAGGCACTCGGCCAGCCGACGTGTGGGGCTGCGTCAAATAGCCCTCTTCCTCAAGCACCGCCATATCGTTGCGGATGGTGGCGGGCGAGACGTCCAAACGGTGCCGTTCGACCAAAGCCCGGCTGCCTACCGGCTCCCGAGACTGGACATAGTCAACCACCACGGCGCCCAGCACCTCAAGCTTGCGGTCGTCCAGCATCCCGGCCTTTCATCGTCTAGCACTCACCTGGCTAGAGTGCTAGTTTACCTGAAAGGGATGACATTGTTGTGATGGGCTCCGGTCGGCCGGGACGGTCAATCCAAAAGGTCGCGGGTCACCTTGTCTGCCAGTAATCGTCCGTTGAGGGTTAGTGTCAGCCGAGCGTCGTCCACGGTCGCCAAGCCGTCCTCGACGAGCGACGGGACGCGGGCGGCTTCGGTTGACGTCAGGACGTCCATCGGTAAACCGGTAGCCAGCCGAAGCTCCAGCAAGGCGCGCTCCTCGTGGGCCTCGGCGATGCCGACTTGTTCGGCACCGGCAGTGGGTGGCTCGCCCCGGGCGATGGACGACGCCCAGCGGGCCGGCTGTTTGTGGTTCCACCAGCGCTTACCAGCGATGTGGCTGTGAGCGCCCGGGCCGAAGCCCAACCAGTCACCCGAATGCCAATACGCCAGGTTGTGACGGCATTCATGGCCGAGTTTGGCCCAGTTGCTGAGCTCGTACCAGCCCAAGCCGGCAGCCGTCAGCGTCTCGTCGGCCAGGACGTACTCATCTGCCATCAAGTCGTCGTCCGGGGCGGGCAACTCACCCCGCGCGATGCGGCGGGCCAGCGGTGTGCCCGGCTCGACGATCAGGGCGTAGCAACTGACATGCTCAGGTTGCACCGATAGCGCCGCGTGCAAAGTGGCGACCCAAGAGACCAGCGACTCCCCCGGCGTGCCGTAGATCAGGTCGAGGCTGACGTCCCCGAAACCCGACCGATGCGCCGCCTCGACGCTGCGCAGCGCCTGGCCCGGCGTGTGGGCCCGGTCAAGGGTGGTCAGCACCGCCTCGTCGGCCGACTGCATACCCAAGCTCAGGCGCGTCACGCCAGCCGCTAGCAGGGCGTCGAGAAGTTCATCGGTGACGGTTTCGGGGTTGGCCTCGACGGTGACTTCGACGTCGGCCGCCAAGCCGAAGCCGTCTCGCAGAGCGCCAAGCACCGTCGCCAGACGCCCAGCTCCCAACAGCGTCGGTGTGCCACCGCCGACAAAAACGGTGCCGAGCGGCCCCCGCTGTTGGCTAGCCCAAAGGGCAATCTCAGCCCGCATGGCATTAAGCCAGCCGTCGGGGCTCAGCGAAATGCACCCCAGCGCATAGGTGTTGAAGTCGCAATACCCGCAGCGCCGCGCGCAAAACGGCACATGGACATAGGCGCTGAGCATGCAACGACCATACCTCACCGTGTTTGTCGGCTCTGACTACCCAAGCCTGGTGGCCACTTGATTACGCGTCGAGTACGGCGTCTGGGAGCCCGGGGCCGGCTGGAGCACGCCGCCAAAGTTCAGGTGCAAGGTATCCTTATAAGATGCGTGTTCGTCGGATGGTCGTTGCCGGGGTATGTGTTTTGGCCTTGGCGGGGTGTACCCCGAACATTGCTCCGAGTGCCAGCACCGAGCCCTCGTCGAGCCCGTCCGCGCCGTCTCTCGCGATGACCCCCAGCGCGACCCCCACGCCTATTGACGGGCTGCCGGACGACCACACAATTAGCGCCGCCAATGGTCACACACCGAACGGCACCTGGGCTTTCATCACCACTTCCTCCGGAAACCCGGTGGCTGTGAAGGTCAACGGCTTGTGGCAGGGCGCGGCGGGCGAATTGGCCGACCGCAACTACACACAACCGTCCGGCGCGCCGTCCGTTGATGTCGATGCCGCCGTGCCTTACTTCCTGTCGTGGAGCTATGTGGTGCTTGGCGGAACGGATGACGTACCACCGGACGCCATCGTCTTACCGTCATCTACCGGCAATCTCTACAACGCCAACTCACCTTTTTCCGATAATGACTGCCCCGACTACACCCCGTCCATCGGGCAGGGCATCGGCTTCTTGGTGACGCACTGCGCCGTCTCGATGTCGACCGACGGAGCGGTTCCGATCGGCCTGGCTTTCGCTGACCCAACCTCGGACACGCAGTATTGGTTCATGGACGCCCCCGCCCCGACGGACAAGCCAGCCAACTGAACGTCAGGCGCGAAAGCGCTTCAGGCGCAGCGCGTTCAGCAGCACCGACACCGAGCTCAGGCTCATGGCGGCCGCCGCGTACATCGGGTTTAGCAGCGGGCCACCAAAGATGTGCAGCAACCCCGCCGCCAACGGGATTCCAATGACGTTGTAACCGAACGCCCAGACCAGGTTCTGCTTGATGTTGCGGATCGTCGCGCCCGACAGCCGGATTGCCGTCGCCACATCGCCAACGTCCGAGCGCATCAGCACTACGCCGGCCGAGTCGATCGCCACGTCGGTACCCACGCCAATAGCGACACCGACATGCGCGCTGGCTAGGGCTGGGGCGTCGTTGATTCCGTCGCCAACCATGGCCACCCGGCGTCCCTTTGCCTGCATGCCGGCCACGACAGCAGCCTTGTCGCCGGGCAACACACCGGCATGGATATCTGCCTCGTCAATGCCGACCTGCGATCCGACGGCCCGGGCTGGGGCAGATTGATCGCCAGTCAACATTTCGACGCGTAACCCAAGAGCTTTGAGTGCTGCCACGCCAGTCCGGCTGGTGGCCTTAAGTTCGTCTGCCAGGAGGATCTCACCGACCGGAGTGCCATCCACCGTGACACTCACCCGCGTGGTTGTCTCCTCACCCTCCGGCCCATCGCCCGATGGTTTACCGATCTCGACGCGATGCCCGTCCACCAGGCCGGCGACGCCCTGCCCGGGCGTGGCCTCAAACTCACTTACTGACGGCATTGATAGCCCGCGGCGCTCAGCCTCGGCAACCACTGCGGCCGCCACCGGGTGCTCCGACGCTTGCTCGACGCCGGCCGCTAAGCGCACCACCTCGTCCGCCGTCATCGAGGTGCTGACAAGCATATTCACGACTGCGGGATGGCCCTGCGTGATGGTGCCAGTCTTGTCGAGGATGACGGTGTCGACCTCGTGTAACCGTTCCAATGCTTGACCCGACTTGAACAGCACGCCCAGTTCGGCGCCTTTGCCAGTGCCAACCATAATGGCCGTCGGCGTCGCCAGCCCCAGCGCACACGGGCAGGCGATTACCAAGACGGAGATGAAGACCGTCAAACCCAAGCCGAGGTTGTGCGTCCCGATCAGCCAGGCTGCCCCGGCTACCAAGGCAACCGCCACGACGACGGGCACAAAATAGGACGCCACCACGTCGGCCAGGGCGGCGATCGGCGCCTTGGACCCTTGCGCCTGTTCGACCAGCCGGACGATCTGGCCCAGCGACGTGTCGTCGCCCACGGCCGTCACCCTCATACTCAACCGCCCCGTGGTGTTCAGTGTGGCGGCCGACACCTGGGCACCAGGCACCTTCAGAACTGGTACCGGCTCACCCGTTAGCATCGACTCGTCGACCGACGACGAACCCTCCAGCACAACCCCGTCGGCGGGCAGGCGTCCACCCGGTTTGACGACCACCTTGTCGCCGACGATGACATCGGACGCGGGCACGTCCATCTCGACGCCGCCCCGCCGCACTGTCGCCGTCGCTGGTGCCAACGCCATCAGCTTCTTGACGGCGTCCCCCGTGTGCGCCTTCGATGTGGCCTCCAGCGTCTTGCCCAGGAACACCAGGGTGACGATTACGCCGGCCGTTTCGAAATAGAGGTTGCCAACGCCCCCGACGTCACCAGCAATGATCCGCACCGTCCCCACAAGCGAGTAGACCAGCGCAGCCCCAGTGCCAATGGCCACCAAAGTGTCCATGGTCGGCGAAAGGTCACGCAGCGCCTTGAGCCCGCGCGTGTAGAACCCACGTCCGACAGCCACCGGCACCGCCACCAGCACCAGTTGCGTAAGCGCAAACACCATCGGGTGCCGGGACGGGTCGAAAACCCCTAGCGGAGCCCCGGCCATATGGCCCATCGCCAGATAGAGCAACGGAACCGTCGCCACCGCGGCAACGGCGAAGCGACGCCACTGCGCGGCCAGTGCTGACGACTTCCGGGCGTCCTCATCGACCGCCGGCTCCAGCGCCTCATAGCCCGCCCCGACGATGGCGCCTTTTATGGCGTCCAGACCCGTCACCCCCGGGTCGAACGCGACCGACGCCTTCTCCGACGCCAGGTTGACGCTGGCCACGGCCACGCCGTCAACCCTCGATATCGCCTTTTCGACCCGCCGTACACACGACGCGCACGTCATTCCCCCAACAGGAATGATCACAGTCGATTGGGCGCTCACAAATTCGAGTCTAGTGCCGCCGCAGCGGGCGGAACGCTGGTTCGAGCTGGCGACGGCGCAGACGCCTGCCTAACGTAACCACCCACTTGACCGCGCGTCGAGTACGGCGTCTGTGTGCTCGGGGCCGGCTGGAGCCCACTGCCCTTGCCAGACAAACATCATGCAGGAGCTTCGGGCAGACTAACCGTGAACTTGGTCGCACCGGGCACAGACTCGCACGCCACCGTCCCGCCATGCGCCTCGACCACTGCGGCGACGATCGACAACCCAAGGCCGGTCGAGCCTTCATCGTCATGGGTTCTGGCTTGATCGGCACGGACGAACCGTTCAAAGATGTGACGTTGAAGCTCCTCTGGCACACCGGGCCCATCGTCAGCCACCGACAACACCACCTGCGGACCGACATGTTTCACGCTAGCCATGATGTGTGTACCAACTGGCGTGTGTTTGCGGGCGTTGCCCAACAGATTGGCAACCACCTCGTGAAGCTGATTCTCGTCACCCATCACCGCTAACGGCTCGTCTGGCACGTCGAATTTCCAGTGATGGTCGGGGCCGGCAACGGAGGCGTCCGAAACGGCGTTGACCAGCAGCTCGCCCATGTCGACGGGACGCGATGTTACCGGGGTACCCTCATCCAGCCGCGCGAGCATCAACATTTCCTCGACGAGCTTGCTCATGCGACGCGATTCCACGTCGATTCGATTGACGGCGACGGCCGTCTGTTCGGGCAAGTCGTGGTCGCGGCTCATCAGTTCGGCATAGCCGCGGATCGCTGCCAGCGGGTTGCGCAATTCGTGGCTGGCGTCCGCGACGAACGCACGCACCTTGGCCTCACTTCGGTGACGGGCCACCAGTGCGTCCTCGACATTGTCAAGCATGTGGTTGAAGGCCAGGCCGACCCGTCCAACTTCGGATGACGGGTCTGTGGCGGGCCCGCTAAGACGTCCCAACTGGACTTCGCCCTGGTCGAGGCGCATGGCCGCCACGCGACTGGCAGTCCCGGCCAAGCTCGTCAACGGACGCAGCGTGCGCCGCACGACGGCAGAGGCAATCACGGCCGCCGCGATCACAGCAGTCACCGTCAGAATGAATTCCAGGATGATGAGGCTGCCGACGGCGGCTTGGACGCTTCGCATCGACACGCCGACCACGCGCTGCCCCGCTGGTGTGACTTGCGACATCACCCGGTAAGACCCCAAATCGGCCACGTAAACAGAACGCACCCGCCCGTCCGGTCTGACGGAAAGCAGGCCGTTGATTTGCTCCTGATTCAAGGCGGCAATCTGGTCACGGCTGTAGGCAACTGCTTGTACCACCGTGTTACGTACCACCTGAAGATAGACCTCGCTGGTGTAAGGCCCGCTCTGGCTTGACGGCGCAACTGCTGGTGGGTTTCGGCTCGCCGCCTGGACATCGGAGTCCAAGCCGTTCAGCCAGACTTGACGCGCCACGACGACTGCCGCGATGTCCAAGACTATCGCCGTGATGGCCACCATCAGCGCCACACGCCGGATCAGCGCTGACGCTAAACTGCCACGCCACGTCGCACCGTCCGGCGGACGCATCGAAAGGTCGGGAGGGCCGCCTGGCGACGGCCACTGCACCCAATGGGCACCATTCGCCGGCATACCCGGCGGCGGTGCACCCGCAGCCAGGCTCATGAGTCCGTCTCGGCGCGGACGCCTTTGGATTTGGCAGAAGACGCAGCCCTCAGCAGGTAGCCGGCACCGCGCAAGGTGTGAATCATCGGCTCGCGCCCAGCGTCGATCTTCTTGCGTAGATAGCTGACGTAAAGCTCGACGACGTTAGCTTGCCCGCCGAAATCGTAATGCCATACTCGATCGAGAATCTGAGCCTTGCTGAGCACACGGTTGGGGTTACGCATCATGAACCGCAGCAGTTCGAACTCCGTTGCCGTCAGGTTGATGTACTCACCCCCGCGCGCCACTTCGTGTGAGTCCTCGTTCAGGCTGAGGTCGCCGACGCTTAGGACGGATTCGCGGAAGCTCGACGCCATGCCGGAACGCCTCAGCAACGAGCGCAGGCGGGCGATCAGTTCCTCCAGAGAGAATGGCTTGGTGACATAGTCGTCACCGCCGGCCGTCAGCCCGTTGATGCGGTCAGGCAACGCGTCCTTGGCCGTCAGGAATATGACCGGAACGTTCGGCTGCGTCGTACGTATTCGACGCATGACCTCAAGCCCGTCGAAATCGGGCAACATGATGTCAAGGATTATGGCATCGGGTTGAATCTGGTTGGCTGCGCGCACGGCATTGGCGCCGGACGCAGCCGTCGTCACCTGCCAGCCCTCGTAGCGAAGCGCGATGCTCAGCAGTTCTGTCAAGCTAGGTTCATCATCGACTGCCAAAACACGGATAGGCGACCCGTCAGGCCGGGTCAGCACCTCGGAGGATTCTGTGCTCATGCAATCAGTCTGGCACGACTGGGCGGTCATAGCCTAAGCGGTTGCTGTGCCAACACTGTGATTATTGGACCCGACAACCGTGTTGACACATCGGGTTACGACTGACCGTCGCCGAAGCGGCGATCAGCGGCACGAAAACGCTGGGTCTGGCGCCAAGCAGCACCGCCTCAACACGGATCGACTCTCACCCGCCACAATCTCGTTGCCGCAGTTTCACCCTCTGTTCAACTGACGTTTACCTGGATTCTCATGATTTGAGCACATTTTGAAAAACTCACAGGCAAACCATTTTACCTTGTCAGAAGCGTTTTATTAGCGCGGTGGATGGCCAGTGGGGACGGAACCGCCAAAGTGAGGCAACTCTGGGGCTAGGTTCACGCGTCGCCTACTTGCAAGAACGCCCGAATTCGATATCGTTGGCGATATTCAGCCTTGAAATTGAGGATCGATGACCGCACTGATTGCCACGCATGCGAGGGCCTGCCGATGACACTGACATTGGTTCTGATCGTGATCGCCACCGCCTTGGTGTTCGATTTCACTAATGGCTTCCATGATTCCGCCAACGCCATGGCCACGTCTGTTGCTACCGGGGCCTTCAAGCCCAAGGTGGCTGTCGCTGTTGCTGCTGTCTTGAACCTGGCCGGTGCCCTGATGGCCACCGAAGTGGCCAAGACGATCTCGTCGGGCATTGTGGACGACACCCTCGTCACACCACAGGTGGTCTTCGCGGGGCTGTGCGGCGCCATCATGTGGAACCTGATCACCTGGCTGTTCGGGTTGCCGTCCTCGTCGTCCCACGCCATGTTCGGCGGGCTTATCGGCGCAGTGGTCGTATCGGCTGGCATCGCGGGCATCCACCCGGCGGTGATCGTGTCGAAGGTTCTGCTGCCCGCGCTCTTGGCGCCCCTGGTTGCTGGCATCGCCAGCGCCTTCGCCACCCGGGCGGCATACCGCATCACTGACCATACCGCCGAACATTCGGCCAACACGTTCCGGCTCGGACAGCGCCTGTCGGCGTCAATGGTGGCGCTGGCGCACGGCACATCCGACGGGCAAAAGACGATGGGCCTAATCACACTCGTCCTCGTCACGGCCGGCTACCAGACAAGTGGAACACGTCCCTTTATCTGGGTGATTCTCCTAGCCGGAGCCGCTATGGCGCTGGGCACCTACTCGGGCGGCTGGCGCATCATGCGGACGATGGGCAAAGGCATCGTCGAGGTTCAGTCACCCCAAGGTTTCGCCTCCGAAACCGCCGCCACGGCAGCCATCTTGGCGTCCGCCCACCTGGGCTTCGCCTTGTCGACGACACACGTCTGCTCGGGTGCGATTCTAGGCTCAGGTGTTGGCCGCCGCATCCAGGTCAACTGGAACATCGCCGGCCGCATGCTGATCGCCTGGCTACTGACGCTGCCAGCCGCTGCCGTTGTGGGTGGGTTGGCCTCGCTCGTCGCGACGCAGGGTCTGTGGGGTTTCTTCCTGATGCTCGCCGTCCTAATTGCGGGCGCGCTGGTCATCTTGAGGCTCTCCCACCATCACAAGGTGGATTCCAACAACGTCAACGATTCCCATGAAGTAAATGTGCTGCCCGGCAAGAAGGCTCGTGGCACCAAGGACGCCATCCGCGTGGTCGCAATGCCTGGCTCGAACAGTGGGCCTAGCAATATCACCCCGATTACAGCAGCTCCGTCGGCTGTCACAACCACAGCGTTCGGTAATACAGTTTCCGGCGGAGTCGGGCTCGCCAGCCTGCCGATTGCCGCAGAGACCAAAGCTGGCGTGCGTCCCGCCGTCATCACCGCACCGCACCCGCCCCGCCCTCCGCGCCGGCACCGTCGTGAGTCGCATCGCGCCAAACAGGCGGTGGCAGCATGACTATCAACTGGAGCGCTCTTGCACTAGTAGCTGGTGTCACATTGGTGGCCACCGTCGTCGTGGTCGGACTAGTTGCCACCGCCGCCAAACTTCTTGACGCGGGCCACCTGCGCAAGCAAGCTGGCCAAACGCCCGGCGTAACACTGGTGGGCGCCTACGCACTGATCGGCATCGTCGGTCTGATAGTGCTATTCGGCCTCTGGCTTGTCATCCCCTACTTCCACTGAAGGCTTCTCTACAGCAGGACATCTGCGTGGTTGCGACGGCGGTACCAGTCGATTATGGCAATTACCAAAGCCACGCCGATCATCGCCATGGATGCGAGCAGCGTCTTGGCGGCTGCACCCCGCGCCCCTAGCGGTGCATAGTTGGCGAAGAAGCCCGACAGTACGACCGTCATGCCGACAGCCGAACCGATGCGCTGGCTCACCTGGATGACGCCGCTCGCCACGCCGCCGATGCGGGGCGGCACAGAGGCCAGTGTCAGCGTCTGGTTCGGCGAAATGACCGACCCGGACCCCAGACCGGTGAAGAACCCGGCAACCGCCATCGCCCAGCCGAGGTGGGCTACCGGCGTCCATAGCAGCACCATGTCCATGGCACCCAAACCTGCCAGCATGAGTATCAGGCCGCCGACCATCCACAGGCGCCCAAACCGTGTCACCATCCGTCCGGCCACTGGCGCCGCCAGACCTGAACCAATCGCGAAGGGCGCGCTGATCAGGCCAGCCATCAGGGCGGAGAATCCCAGCCCACGCTGCAGCACCATCGTCACCACGAGGAAGATGGAGTTGAACCCGGCGAAGTAGGCCACCCCTATCATCACGCCGAACCGATATGAGACGTTGCGTATCAAGGACGGGTCGAGCACTGCCGCATGGAACTTGGTCTGATATCGCCGCTCCCACAGCAGGAAGACCCCGAGTATCACCACTGCCACCGCCAGCAACCACCAGCGCCAGGGGCCCAGTGACGCCTCGCCCTGCTCACCTGTGCCGATGAAGGGCACCATGCCCACCGCCGATGCCAGGCCGATTAGAGCGATGCCCGGCACGTCCAAACGCGGCGGTGCCTCGCTGGCTATGCGCGGTGGCAGTAATCGTCTTGCCAACGGAATGACGACGAGGACGACCGGGACATTGATGAAGAACACCCAGCGCCATCCGTTAGCCGGGCCAGCCATCGTCACCAGGGCACCGCCAATGACCGGGCCCAGCGCCGTCGCCACACCAATAGTGGCACCCATGAAGCCAAAGGCCTTACCGCGCTCGCTGCCCTTGAACATCTGCTGGATCAGCCCAGACGTCTGTGGGTTGAGAACACCGGCGAAGGCGCCCTGCAACAGGCGGATGACGACCAGGTAGGTGTCGCTGTGGGCCAAGCCGGCCAGCAAGCTCATCAGGCCAAACCCACCGATGCCCAGGATGAACATCATGCGTCGTCCCCGGGCGTCCCCGATGCGACCCGCTGGGACGACCAGCAACGCGATCGCGAGAATGTAGCCGGAGACGATCAGTTGCAACTGAGCTGAGCCTGCGTGCAACGCTTGCTGCATGCTGGGCAAGGCCACATTGACGATCGACACGTCGAGCATCGTGACGAAAGAGCCACCCAGGCAGACGGTAAGTGCCCGCCAACGTCTGGCGTCGAGTTGGTCGGGTACCGGAGGAGAACTCACGGCCCGATAATACGCGGCCTACGGTCATTGGTTGATCACTGTTCACTGGTGCTTGTCCTGACGAGTAACTGACAGTAACGTCTATGAGGTGACTATGCGCGCAGCGAAGCCAGCATCGGCCAAGGCGGCCGACGTGTTGATAAACCTCGGCTCCGTGGCGGTTGTTCTGGCGATGACCGCGGCCAGCGTCGGGTTCGCAGTGCCGGATCGTCCAACCATCACAGACACCGTCTTAGCGCGCGCAGCAAATGCTCCTTCGCCATCCACGCCCGCGCCCCGATTCGTGCCTCGCAAACCTGCGGCCCCCACCGACTGCAGCAAGGTTGCCTGCGTCGCCCTGACCTTCGACGACGGGCCGTCGCGACAGACCGACAATCTTCTGGCCGCCTTGGCGTCACGTCACGTCAAAGCGACTTTTTTCGTTCTCGGTGTGATGATCCAAAGGCACCCTCAGGCGATAGCTAACATCGCCCAGGCGGGCCATGTCATCGGCACCCATGGGTTCAGCCACCACAGCTTCGCACCCATGACGGCTGACGCCATCACACAGGAAATCCAGCAGACCAACGACCTAATAGTGGCAGGCGGCGGGCCAACGCCAACCTTGCTGCGCCCACCCTTCGGCTCGGGTAGCCGAACTCTTACCCAGGTGGAACAAAACTTCGGTCTGGTGGATGTGCGCTGGAACGTCGACCCGGAGGATTGGCGCGACCCCGGCGCCCCAGCCATAGTCCAGCGGGTCATCGACAACGCGAAGCCCGGGTCGATTATCTTGATGCACGACATCTACCCCGGCACCGCTGAAGCTGTTCCGGAAATCATCGACGCGTTGCAGGCTCGCGGCCTTACGTTCGTGACGGTGCCACAACTGATCGGTAACCAAACCTTCGGCGCGCAGGTGCTGCACGGCCCGGAGGTTTAGCAGCTTAACGCACCTGGTTGGCGCTCACAGTGGGGGCGAAGGTGTTGCAGCTACTGGCCGTTTGCGCGCTCAACCCCGTCTGCATCCAGTGGAGTCGATTGGCACCATGACCGTGGTCGCCATCATAATTCGGATCACCGGTCAAGACGTCGTCGCCGATTGAGTAGAAGACTTGCCCCAGTGAGGTCTGCTCGTCGGAACTAATTCCGGCGGACTGCGAAATGGCTTGCAAGAAAGCCCCGGCAAAACAATCGGCCTGCTGCTCGGTGCGGCGCGACAGATCGTTGGCGCTGGCATCGTCACCACTGTCGGAATCTGCCTGCTGCCAGGCAGTCTCCGCATACAGGATGCCTGATTGCGCCTGGATGGCGTGACCAAACTCGTGGGCGATGACAGCCACTGGCACCATCGGATCCGACGCCTGGTCGGGGAACAAGTCGGGCAGATCGGTGGCGTAATACACCTGTTGATCGGCCGAGCAGTAGAGCGCGTTCTCATTCGGCATCTTGCCGCAAGGCGACTGAATCTGGCCGGTGTAAACCGTCACCGACGGGCGGGCGGCGTTGTAACCGGCGGCTTGCAACTGCGGCCCCCAGACGCGCATCAAGCAAGCGACTGAATCATTCAAGTAAGTCTGCAACTGCGACTTGGATGCCTTCGATGGGTCAATGGACGGGATCTGGCATTCGACCGGCGCTGGGATCGGCTGCTGATAGAAGACATTGCTCGTCATCCAGGTTGTCGCCTCGCCGTAGGTGGATGGCATCGGTAGATCAGGTGGATTGAGGTCGGGGTCAGGCACCGTGTAGTCAGCATTCTGATAGCCACCCGCGGGTGGCTGCACCGGCGCCGTGGCCGGGGGCTGCACCGGCGCTGTCGTCGACGTGGTGACGGGGGGACGGGTAGTAGTTGTCGGATAGGTGACGGGCGGGTTAGTTGTCGTCGTCGTATCACTAGTACCAGACATCACTTTGTCGATCACTATGAGGCAGAAGAAAACCGCCAGAATCAACAGCACGCCTCGAAGGACACGGCTGGAGGAGCCGGCTGGCTTGGTCGATGCTGGAGCATAAGCGGATTGTGGTGCCGGGTAGCCCATCCCCGGGGGCATCATGGCGCGTTGCGGAACGGCACCACTGCCCCACGGATTACTAGGTGCTCCCCAAGGATTCTGCTGGGCTGGCGGCCCCATGAAACTCATGCCGTTAGGATATCAGTCTTCCTTGTGAGTCAAGTCATAGTCAGTGCATTAGGCTATTCTCGGTACCTGAATTTCCGGCACCGGAAGGAGACTGACGTGACCAGTTGGCGTACCAAGATAACCGCAATCGCGGCGGCTGCACTGGCAGTTGGAGCAGGGCTTGCCGCGTCGATGCCCAGCGCCTGGGCCGATAGCAGCATCGACACTTACACCGTCAGCGGGCAAGTCGCCCAGGACGGGTCGCTTCAGTTGAGCACGGAAATCGCCTTCACCGGCGGGGCCGCGCCGACCCAGTTCGTCCAAAAACTGGCCTTGACGAGCGACGGCGCCGACTATACGTACTACCAGTTCGCCATTTCCAACGTAACAGCAACCGGCGCGGCCGGGGCCGACCTGAAGCCCACCGTCACGACCTCCGGGAACGTCGAAACGATCACCGTCGATACCTCCCAGCTTGGCAACACGCCCTTGACCATCGCATACAACGTCACGGGTGCGGCCACCAGCGCCGGGGTCACCAGTAACGGAACGACCATCACGTCCGTCAGGTGGCCCGTCCTTCAGGGGCTGACGATGCCGGTAGCCACCGCCAGTGGCACCATCAACGTGCCGGTGCTTGGCGGGTCCGGTTCGATTTTGAGCGTCGACTGCCAGTCCGGCTCGCCTAGCGGCCTGCAGCCTTGCCAGATGTGGGGCGGCGGCACGCACGATTCGTGGAACCCGACGTTCCAAGACGCGCAGATCGCCGCCGGCTCGCAGGTGGTTATGGCCTTCACGGCACCGACGACGATGATCGCCGTCAACCAGGACGTCAAAGCTCACTGGACCCTCGACCGCGCCTTCTCGACCGCCACCGGGCCGCTGCTGACAGCCCTGCTGGTGCTGGTGCTGGGGGCGGCCGCACTTCTGCTCGTTCGGCGCCGTTTGGGCCGCGACATCAGTTCTGTGAAAGACCCGATCATTGTGGCGAGTTTTGTGCCATCGGGCAAAGGCACCGTCGAATTCGATATTGCTGATCACATCCGTCCCGGGCATGTGGGCACCGTCGTGGACGAGCGCGTCGACCCAGTCGACATCACTGCCACGCTGATCGATTTGGCCGTCCGCGGACATCTGCAGATTATTGAGCTTGCCCCCGAGAAGGCTATTTCACCCAGCGATTGGACTTTCAAGCGTCTGGAATCGAACGACGAAATGCGTCCCTTCGAAAAGACGTTGGTGGATGCCATCGCCCCAGCGGACGGGCCGGCCGCTGTCGTTTCGAAGATCGGCCAGCCTGTCGAGAAGATCATCACCCAGGTGCAAGACGACCTATACCAAGAGGTTGTTGACCGCGGCTGGTTCTCGCACCGCCCAGATCAAATCCGCCACGCCTTCGACCGGATCGGCTGGGTTGTACTGGGTGTCGCCCTCGTCGCACTGGTGCTGCTGGTGGCATTCACTCAGTACGGATTGCTCGGCTTGGCGCTGGTGGCGTTGGCTGTCGGCTTCATGGCGCTCGGCCAGTCGATGCCACGCCGCACACAGTCGGGTATCGATTTGGTGCATGGGTTACATGCCTTGTCAATGTCGCTTCAAACCCAGCCCGTCAGCCAGATTCCCAAGGAAACGGCTTACACAGAGATCTCGAAGATCCTGCCGTACGCCGTCGTCTTGGGTGGCCGCGACCGCTGGTTGCAAGCCTTGGCGGACGCCGACGATGACCCTGACGTGCCAGACCCAGACGACCTCGGCTGGTATTCGGCACCGGCAACGTGGAACATGTCAGACTTGCCTGTGTCGCTGGACGCCTTCATAACCAGCGTCTCGGGCCGTCTGGTTGGCCGGGCCTAGATCTCTGGGCTGGACACCCCTCACAGCACCGCTGGAACGTGCCAGAATCTTACTTATGGCTGAATTGCTAATTCCTGATCATCTCAAGCCGCGTGACGGACGGTTCGGGTCCGGGCCGTCGCGGGTGCCCGTCGAGGCGTTGGAGGCTTTGGCGGCCCCCGGCTCCGTCATGGGGACGTCGCACAGGCAGGCGCCGGTCAAGTCGCTGGTGGCGCGCATCCAGGAAAACCTGGCTGCGCTGTACCGGTTGCCCGACGGTTACCACGTGGTGTTAGGCAATGGCGGGTCGAATGTGTTTTGGGATATCGCCGTCTGCTGCCTGATTGACCAGCGCTCGGCACACGGCGCCTGGGGCGAGTTTGGGCGCAAGTTCGTCGACGCGGTTGCCGCCGCACCGTTCTTAGAGCAGCCGGTCAGCTACACCGCACCCTTTGGGCAGGCCGCCACGATGGTGCCTGCGCCGTACGTTGACGTCTACGCCTGGCCGCAAAACGAGACGTCGACCGGGGTGTGCGCACCCGTCCAGCGGTTGGCTGGAAAGGATGTTGAGGCGGATGCCTTGATGCTGATCGACGCGACAAGCTCGGCCGGCGGCATGGATGCCGACATCAGCCAAACCGACGCCTACTACTTCGCGCCGCAGAAAAACTTCGCCTCTGACGGCGGGTTGTGGGTGGCTTTTTGCTCGCCGGCTGCACTGGATAGGTCAACTCGTTTGACGGCTGAGCGTTGGGTGCCGCCAATGCTAAACCTGAGCGTCGCCGCGGATAACTCCGCCTTACATCAGACGTTGAATACCCCGGCGCTGGCCACATTGGCGCTGTTCGACCACCAGTTGACGTGGCTGCTGGAAAACGGCGGTATGGGCTTCGCCGAGGCCCGTACACAGGCCAGCTCCGGTGCTCTTTACGCTTGGGCTGAGGCTAAGCCATTCGTCCACCCCTTCGTCGCCGACCCCGCCCAGCGCTCCCCCGTCGTCGCCACCTTGCAGTTTGACGAGACGATAGACGCCCAGGCTTTGACGTCGACGATGCGAGCAAACGGCATCGTCGATATTGAGCCATACCGCAGTGCCGGGCCGAACCAGATCCGTGTGGGCTGCTACGCCGCGGTCGACCCTACCGACGTTGAATCGCTGATCGCGTGTCTGGACTGGGTCATTGAGCGGCTCTGAGACGGGAGATGAGATGTCTGACACCAACCCGGCCCTGCCCCAGGTTCCACCCGTCCAAGCCTGGCCATCGCCGCTGCCAGCGCCCGCCCCGGCGAGCATCCGCTCAGCGGTGGCCAAGACCATACTGCTGTTTGCCGCCTGCGTACTGGTAATGCAACTCATTGGTGGGCTGCTTGGCGGCATCCTGGCGGTGTTGAACCCGGCAGTGCTGGATGCGATTCGTCAGGCCATGGCGGGCGGCAGTGTCGATATTCAGACGATAATGCAAAACCCCGCCTACGCCCAGGCTATTGGCCCGGCCACGCTGATCGGCTCAATCGTCGGTGAAGCGCTCGGCATCTGTTGCTTCTTCTTCCTGCGCGGCAAGAAGCTGGTGACCAGCGATATTTCAACGACGCGTCCGGTCGGGTCGCGCTGGGGGCAACTGGGTACGGCCGTCCTACTGGTGTTTGCTGTCCAGTTGGTGCTCAGCCTGCTCAACGCCCTGATAGGGATGACTGGCTATGATCCGTCACAAGTTCAAAGCACCCTGCTGGACCCGGTAATGAGTTCTCCATTGGGTATGGTGGCCGCCGTCTTCTTGTTGCCGTTCTTTGAGGAACTGATCTTCCGCGGTGCCATCTTGCGTCACCTAGTGCCCTTCGGCGTCAACTTCGCCATCGTGACGCAGGCGGTTCTTTTTGGCCTGTGGCATCTCAATCTTTACCAAGGCATATTCGCCGTGCCAATGGGTTTGATCCTGGGGTACGTCGCCTACCATTTCTCGCTCAAATGGTCGTTTGCTTTGCATGCCCTCAACAACGGTTTCGCCATGCTGATGAGTCTTTCATGGATGCCGGGGTGGGTGGCCCCAGCCATCATGGCGGTTGCGGGGCTCGGCGCGGTGGCCGTCCTGATTTTGCATCGTGGTCAGATCAAACCGATTTTGGCTGAGGGAGCGCCAGTCCGCCCGCTGGTTTCGCCGCTTCAACCGCTTCCGGTTGGTGCGCCCACCCTGCCGGTGCCGGAGTGGGCTCCGCCAGGAGGCGCCTTAGTGATAGATAAGCAGCCCAGCCCGTTCAGGGTCGGCTGGGCGAGCCCGGCGTTCATTGTTGTGACAGCCATCATGTTTGTGATCTGTTGCTTGATGATGACGATCGCCTGACATCACTCCCCTTGGTACCAAATCGGGGTAGCCTGGTTCTTAGGAACCGTGACCACTGGAGGTGACGATGAGCGAGTTGACTAAGACCTTATGGCTTTATGCCATCGCCCTTGACGATGTTCAGGCATTTTTCTCGGCATCACCCGAATTGGCGAGAGAACTGACGGCACAGGCCGCTGACGTCATCGTATCCCCGACCGCCAAGCACCTGATTGGCAAGGTGGGGCCGCTATTCCGTCACCCCATCGAGCCCGTCGTCGAGATACCCCTGCCAAGCGCGGAAGACGCCCAAGACCTTGTCGAAGGAAAGGCTGTCCCACCCGACCGGCTGTACCCGGCGTGGACGATAGTGCGTCACTGGTGCGAGGTGCGCGCGGCCGGACGGCTGACCATCGAACTGACCGACACGCAACTTGGCGCAACTGACTTTCACCTAGTCACCGGTGGTTTGAGCAGCCAATTCAGCTTGGAGACGATCATCGCGCGGGACCCGCATTTGCCGTTACACCCGGCGAACAAGTTGCGCGTCGGGTGGATGCCGGCAGCCCACGCTGCCCAGGCCGGGCCACAGTGGCCTCTCGCTTTGGCCGAAGGCCGGCTGCCAGATGATGTCATGGGTCTGGCCGAGCAACTGGCCGGCTTCTTCACCCAGGTGCCCGATTGGGGTACCGACGTCCTGGCCATGATCCAGTAAGGCGTGGACGTGGGCCTGGCGCCACACACAACACCACTAGACTGGACGGGTGAACCTTGAAACCACCGCCTATCAAGCCATTATCTCCCTCGTCAACGCTGTTGAACCTCGCGTCGGGGCTGCCATCGGTCAGGAATTGACCGATCAGCGCGAATCGCTGAAGCTGATCGCTTCCGAGAACTATGCGTCCTTGACGACGCTGTTGACGATGGGCACGTGGCTGTCCGACAAGTATGCCGAAGGCACCATCGGGCACCGCTTCTATGCCGGGTGCCGCAACGTCGACACCGTCGAGGCTGTCGCGGCCGAGCACGCCCGCGAGCTGTTTGGCGCCGAACACGCCTACGCCCAGCCGCACTCGGGCATCGACGCCAACCTCGTCGCCTACTGGGCAATACTTAGCCAGCGGATCGAAATGCCGTCCCTGGAGGAAATGGGCGCCAAGACGGTCAACGACTTGGACGAGGACGACTGGAATGCCCTGCGTATTCTGCTGGGCAACCAGAAGGTCATGGGCATGGCGCTGGACGCCGGTGGGCACCTGACGCACGGCTTCCGTCACAACATCTCGGGCAAGATGTTCATCCAGCATTCGTATGGCACAGACCCCGCCACCGGGCTGATCGATTACGACGCCCTGGCCGCCCAGGTCAAGGAGTTCAAGCCGCTGATCCTGGTGGCCGGGTATTCGGCTTACCCGCGCCGGGTCAATTTCGCCCGGATGCGCGAGATCGCCGACTCTGTCGGCGCCACCTTGATGTCCGACATGGCCCATTTCGCCGGTCTGGTGGCCGGCAAGGTCTTCACCGGCGACGACAACCCGGTGCCCTTCAGCCACGTCGTCACCACCACGACGCACAAGTCGCTGCGGGGGCCGCGCGGCGGCCTGGTGATGTGCACCTCTGAGTATGCTGATGCCGTCGACCGGGGTTGCCCGATGGTGCTGGGCGGGCCGCTCGGGCACGTCATGGCGGCCAAGGCTGTCGCCCTGGCGGAGGCCCGTCAGCCGTCCTTTGCTGACTACGCCGGCCGCGTCGCCGCCAACGCCAAGGCCCTGGCGGCCGGGCTGATGAAGCGCGGCGTCAAGCTCGTCACCGACGGCACCGACAACCACCTTTGCCTGCTGGACGTCAGCCAGAGCTTCGGGCTGACGGGGCGCCAGGCCGAGAATGCTCTGCTGGATGCCGGCATCGTCACCAACCGCAACTCGGTGCCCCGCGACCCCAACGGTGCCTGGTACACCTCGGGCATCCGCATCGGCACGCCAGCACTCACGACCCGCGGACTGGACGAGGCTGACTTCGACAAGGTGGCCGCGCTGATCGTCGAAGCGATGCAAGCCACTCATCCGACGACAACTCCCGATGGGTCGGCGTCCAAGGCCAAGTACGTCATTGACGCCAAAGTCGCCGACCGCGTTCATCACGAAGCTGAAGAACTGCTAGCCGGGCATCCGCTGTACCCGGAGCTGACGCTGAACTGACTCAGTGGAGCAGGAAAGATTCGACGCCCGGTAGTTCGTCGAAATGCGCCCGCCCGTCTAGCGTCAGCAGCGTCCGGCCAGTCGCGGCCGCCGTCGCCGCAATTATCAAATCGTCCTGCCCATGTGCCACACCATGGCTGATCGTCCAGGCGATCAGACGAACGTGTTGCTCAAGCACTGCGTCGTCATGTGGCAAAACCTGGACCAACTCAAGGAGCTACCCTGTGTTCGTTCGCCAGTTGGCATCAGTTGTTCAGGACGAAATCCGTCACCAACCGGTTGAACTCGTCGGCGTGCTCGAGCTGTGCCCAGTGCCCGCAACGGTTGATCAACACGGCCCGCGCGTTCGCGATGTTCGCGTCCATAAACAGTGCCGACTCAAATGAAACCACCCGGTCGTCGCGTCCGTGGATCAACAACGCCGGGGCTTGGACATCGCGAACTCGCCTGGGGTCAACCCAGATCGAGATCGGCGCCTTGATGCCAGCCGCCCTGACATTGGCCAGATGCTGCGGGTGCTTGAGTGCAGCATCTGATCGTTGTTTGGTCAGTTCGGGTGAAGCGAACCGCGCCTTGTCAAACACCATGATCTCAACCAGGCGTTGCATCCCGGCCGGGCTGGCGTCCGAATAGGCTTCGTACATTATCTTCAAGCCCTCGGTCGGACCGTTGCCAGCGCCAAACAATATTGGGCCAAGCTGCAGCGGCGCACCCATAGTGATCAGGTGGGACACGCGCTCGGGGCGCTCGATAGCCATTCGTAGGGACGTGTGCCCACCCATCGAGTTACCGACGAAGGCGGCCTTGTCGATGCCGAGCGCGTCAAGCAACTGCGTTGCCGCCTCGACCGAATCTAGGGTGTTGAAATCTGCTTCGCTGGAATCGCCCCAACCGGGCATGTCCGGCGCGATCACGCGGAAGTGTTTCGACAGCGCCTCTATGTTTGGTGAATAGTTGCTCCAGCCTGTCGCTCCCGGACCGCCACCGTGCAGCAGGACGATCGGGTGCCCCGAACCGGCCTCGACGTAGTGGAACGTCCAGTCTTTTGTTGTGACATCGTGCGATATCGCACTTGGATCAAGCGTCATTGTTGCTCCTTACTTTGGTTCGGGAGCACTGATTTTCGGCGGCAGCCGAAAATCAGTGCTCCCTTAGTGGGTTATGCGGCTTCGTGACCACCCCGGCGCATCACAATGATCATGATGGGCTTCAGTATCAGCAGAATCACGACCAAAGCTACACCCAACAGCGGCAGGTAGATCTTCATACACATCGTCCACCACATCGAGAAACCGGCACCGCCGAAAATCAGCTTGATGAACACCAAGATTGCGACAATGACCGTCACCATGACGATGTCAAGGATGAGGCTCTGGAAGAAGTAGTTGCCCCAGCTGCCTGGCTTGGCGCGCAGCTTGGCGCCCAGTTTGGTGCCCCATTCGATGGACGGCACCAAGTCACCCACGGTGTAACCGATGAAGAATGCTGCCAGGAAGGTGGCCAAGAACCCCACCCACGTCGCACCGGCACCCCAATCAATCCCTGGTGGTGGAGTCAGTAGCATCGTCGCTACGACCGTCAGCACCAAGCACATGACCAAGTTAGAGAGAAAGTTTGCCAATTGAATCTGTTGTCTGCTCATATAGACCACCTCTTTTTTGTTTACAAATAGTGAATGTTTTGTCTTGATAGCCAGGCTTGATGGCAGGACGTCAGATAACGGCTGCTCCTGCTGCCGCGATCTGTTCGTCCTGGTCGCCCACCCCGCCTGAAACGCCGATGGCACCCACGATCTGACCATCCTGGATGACGGGTACACCGCCACCGAAGATCATTAGCCGATTAGCCTTTACGATGCCGTGCAAGACGGCCGGCTCATCGGCGATCATCGGGTACCACTGCGCTGTTGGGACGCCGAATGACGTCACCGTGTATGCCTTGTCTTGCGACAATGCAATCGAGAGTGTACCGGCCCCGTCCATACGTTCAAACACCAAAAGGTGACCTGCCTGGTCGACGACCGCAATGCAAACGGCGATGCCCAGCTTCTCTGCCGCGGACACCGCAGCATCCAAGCACAACCGAGCGCCGTCAATGGTCAAAGTGTTGACTATCTTGGTGTTTTCCATCGCATAACCTTTCATGCTGATTTGGCGCGAGCTAATTGGGCGCAGGCCGTGGACAGCTGGTGGTGGCCGGCAATCGACCACCCCAGCTATCCAACGTGATTGCCTACGTCAGCACGTCCGCTGTGCCCTCGCCAACGGCGCGGTGCAAAGCATCGATACCGCGTGCCAACTGGTCGGCCGTCCAAACCATGGTCGGACGATCGCGCTCAGCGGCGTAGCCACCGGCAAAGACCTCATCCCGGTTACCTGTCGGATCCCAGAACAACATCGTCTTACCGCGCGTGATGCCGTGCTGCGTCGGACCGAAATCGATCGGGACGTCGTTCATTGCAAGCACCTGAGCGGACCGCAGCAAGTCTTCCCACCCGTCAACCTGCCAGGCCAGGTGGTGCAGCTTGCCGTCGTTTCCAGGACCCTGGATGAAGGCGATGTCATGGCCACGGTTACCAACAGACAACCATGTCGCCAACGCGACTTCCTGATGGTCAAGGTCGGGCACTACGCACTCGGTCTGGAAGAAGTCCAGCACGTCCATGAAGTACTTGCGGGTGCCGGCCACATCATCAGCACCCAACAGCATGTGGTCCATGCGCGGCGCGCCGATGCCGACCGTGCCTTCGCGCGGCGACAACTGGGGGTTGAGGTCGCCAACTTTGGTGCCGACGATCGTCTGGCCATGGTAAAGCTCCATCGTCAGCGTGTTCGGCAAGATGACGCGCAGGCCATCGGAGACCTCGGGGTTTTCACCCTTGGCCATGCGGCTGGTGGTAACACCAAACGCCTGGGACTTCGCCTCGATGGCGTCCAAGTCGTCAGCGCTGGCCACCTTGAGACCAATCTTGGAGACACCGGTGCCGCCGGGCTCGAGAACCAGGGAATGGTGATCCCACTCGTCCCAAGCCTTCAGGTATACCTTGCCGCCATCCTCAAGCACTGGGTCCAGACCCAATACCTGCGTGTAGTGTTTCTTGGCTGCTGCCATATCGGTGACGCGCATATGAACGTAACCTAATCGCAGAATTCCCATCTTTTTCTCCTTCACATCATTGTTTGGTTTTTCTGCCGCGGGACGGGACAGAAAATTGATTAACGCTATTGGGCATCATTGCCCACTCACTCGGTGATACCCTCCTTTCTGAGAATAGATCCATCACCCGATGGCTGCGTATAACGCAGGGCATACGGGGTAATGAGTGGCATTACGCACCGCAGATTTCCGTCTGCGGGTACAGAGACGACGACATTGCCATCCGGCACAGCGCGACAGGCCAAGATGATGCCGTCGGCTCTCTCGGAAAGCGGTAGCGCCGTCTCCGCGATCAAGGAATTGTAGGTGGTTTCGCCACTGTCGAGGTGTACCCGGCAGACACCACATCCGCCCCCACGACAGGCCATGCGCATCGTGTAACCGGCCCTCAGTAAGGTCGCCAGAACGGTCTCATCCTGGCGACCTTCCAAGGTCACCTGCGTACCTGCCAGCGTGATTCCAGCCATAACCGTCAACCATCGCCCTTCTAGCTTTTTCGCTTCTTAGGAACGATGTCGATCAGCATGTTTTCTTGGCCGCCGTTTCTGCTTACAGACCGGCTTTGGCGTTGGCTTCTTGCAGATAGCCGATCTCTTGATCCGGGTCAAGATGCCCCCAGCTGTCGAGCTTGTCATACAGCTTGACCTGCCAGGTGGCGTCGTCATCAATGGTCAGTCCGCCCCAGCCATACTCGATCGAGAAACCGGACGGCGACTTGACGTAGAAGCTGAACATCTGATCATTCGGATGCGAACCGATGGTCATCTCCAGACGCTGGCCTGCCCTCAGCACGCGATCCCATGTGTCGCCGAAATCGCGCCTGTCAGCCACCTGCAACATGAAGTGGTGGGTGTTCTTTGGCACTGGAATGTCCGCCAGGGCAATCGTGTGGTGACGCGGGTTGCAATGCAAGAACATAGCGTCAGCCGAGAACCCCAGCGGGCTCGGGCCGTCAATGCGGTCGCTGATACGAAAACCCAGCAGGCTCTCGTAATAGTTCATGTAAATGTCCCGCGCCACGCCTTTCGCTGTGATGAAGTGGTGACCACAGCCTTGGATGCCGGTGACAAACTTGTCGAGCATCAAGTCGGAATGGAACGGTGCCGCCGCGTTTGCCAGGCCCGTCACCAACTCGATTCGGTTGCCCATGGGGTCGGCGGTGACGATGACCCGATCAACCTTACGAGACGCGGCCAGAGCCGCGTCACCTTCGTCCGCCTGATAGCCAGCGGCCTTCAGCTTGGCTGCGATGACGTCGAGGTCGGCGCTGGAGGCAACACCGTAACCGCTGACGGCCAGGTCGTCGGCCGGCCCGTCGGTCAATATCCAACGATGTGCTTTGTCATCGTTGCGCAGGGTCATGCTGTTATCGGTGCGCTCACCCACTTGCATGCTCAACAGGTCCACCGAAAAGTGTTCCCAGGCATCGAGATCGCTGACCTCGTAAACCACGTAGGCCAATTCATTAACTGCAGACATTTCGTTCAACCTTCTTTCTTTGATGGTGCGTATTGTGGATTGGATAAACCCGAACGATTCAGGCCGGGAAATCGGGGACGGCCAAACCGCTGACATCGGCGGCGGCGACGAACTTATCGGGCCGCAGGGCGATGACTTTGACGCCATAGCGCTGCATCCAGGGCCGGAGCGCACCGTCGAGGTCGACGACCTCATCGGCACCCGCCAGCGTGTATTCATCCTGGGACCGCACTGCGACATAGCGGGCGCCTAGGGCGTCCCACCCCTTCTTCTCTTCGGCGGTCAGGACGCTGGCTGGGTCGACGCCGTCGCCCAACAGCACGAAACCGCGGCCAATCAAATCGTCCAGGCGTGCCATCGAGTTGGGGTCGCAAACACGCATCTGCGGCACCATGCGTCCGATTACGGAATTGTCAGCGAACGGCCCGCGGAACCAGCCAGCCTCCAAGTATGGCGGACGGTTCAGCGGCGGCTCCCAAGGTGTCACGAGCCCGGTCTTGGGTGTGCTCATCTCGGCAACTGCCTCAGGCGTGGCCTTCTGCATGATGATGTCGCCCAGCGCGATGGCCAGGTTGATGTAGAACTCGCAGTTGGGGCGGCGCTCCATTTCGTAGGTATCGAGCCAGGCTTCATCAAGCTGGCCGGACAGGACGCGGCCTAACTTCCAGCCGAGGTTATGGCCGTCGCGCATACCGGACTGCATGCCGGAACCCGCCCAAGGCGGCGTGTTGTGGCAGGTATCGCCAGCCAGGAAGATGCGTCCCTCGCGCCAATGGTCGGCGTAGCGCACCGGGTGCTGATAGAAGGCGTACTGATGGATGTCGACGTCCTGCTCGTCGTGCCCCATGGCCTTGAGCAGTGGCCAGACCTTGTCGTTGGTGGCGTAGTCGGCTTCCGTTTCGCCGTCTTGCAACGGGATCTCCCAGCGATGGGCATGGGCCGACAGCATGATGTCCACCACCGGGTGGTCCTTGTCTGTCCAGAACGTCAGGAAGTCCCGGTCAGGCCACCAGCGCTTGACGTAGCAGTCGATGACGATCCACAGGGTCGGCCGGATGACACCGGACATCTCGATGCCGAGCAGGTCGCGCACAGTGCTATTGGCGCCGTCCGCTGCAACCACGTATTTCACCCGTTTGGTCACCAATTCGCCGGTCTTCTCGTCCTGGGCGGTGACGGTGACACCGTCAGCGTCCTGCTCGACCTTGGTGACGGACTCACCATAGCGCACCTCAAGGTTGTCGTAGGTATCGCCGGCTTCGCGCAGCGCTGCCTCCATGGTGGGCTGATAGATGTTATAGAACCGAGCGCTGGCCCCCAGCACGGAGGCGGGGTGCTCTACTCGCATGACTTCTTGCTTGTCGTAGGTGATCCAGCGGAGAGCTCGTTGCGGCTCAATGACCTTGAGAACCTGCTCGTCCCAACCCAAATCTTGGATGATGCGCAGGGTCCAGTCGTTGATGGTGACCGCACGGGCCCGGGGGTAAATCGACTTGTGGCGCTCAAAAGCGATAACCGAGGCACCCTCTTTGGCGAGCGTCAACGAGGCCGTCAGACCTGTCGGGCCATAGCCAACTACCGCAACATCGGCGTCATAACTTGCAGACATAATTGGTTTCCTTTCCGTGTGGTTTTCCTATTCAGTTGTGGGGCTTTTGGCCGCCCGGCGTTAATTGTTCAAAACGAAATCCGTCACCAAACGGTTGAACTCATCGGCGTGCTCAAGTTGAGCCCAGTGGCCGCAATGGTTGATCAGGACGGCGCGGGCATTCGGAATATGGGCAACCAAATACAGCGTGCCCTCGAAGGTAGCGACACGGTCGTCGCGGCCGTGAATCAACAGGGCCGGTGCTTTGATGTCGCCGAGCTTGGTCAGGTCGACCCACAGGGGGGTTGGCGCCTTGGGAATCAGGCGGGCCACGTTTTGCAGATGGTCGGGCCTGGCATTGGCCGATGCCGCCCGCTGGGCGATCAACTCGGGGCTGGCGAACCGCTTCGAATCGAAAACCATGATTTCGACCAGGCGGCGGAAGTTTTCCGGCGTCGGATTGAAGTATGTTTCGTACATTATCTTGATACCCTCGCTGGGCCCGGTGGCGCCGAACAAGAAGGGCTCGGGCTGCACTGGCGGGCCCATGGTGATCAGGTGGGACACCCGTTCGGGATGCGCAACAGCCAGCCGTATGGAGTTTTGCCCGCCCATCGAATTGCCGACGAATGCGGCCTTCTCTATGCCTAGCGCGTCCAGCAACTGGGTGGCGGCATCAACGTGATCGATGGTCGAAAAGTCCACGGCACTGGACTGTCCCCAACCGGGCATGTCGGGGGCGATGACGCGAAAATGCTTCGACAGCGCCTCAATGTTTGGCGAATAGTTGCTCCAGCCGGTGGCGCCCGGACCGCCGCCATGTAACAGCACGACCGGGTGCCCCTGCCCAGCCTCCACATAATGGATCTCAAAATCCTTGGTGTGGACGGTCTTGGAAATGTCCTCCAGCTTCAGCGTCATTATTTGGCCTCCTCAGTTTTGCCCGCCTTGTCGAGAGCGATATCGATAAGCATGTCCTCTTGGCCGCCGACCAGGCCGCGCTGGCCGGCCTCCCACAGCAGCTCAGTCACCGGCACGCCATAGCGGGCACTGGCCCGTTCGGCGTGCAGCAGGAAGGACGAGTAGACGCCGGCATAGCCCTGCATGATTGAACCCTCGTCCATGAAGGGCAGCCGCGGAATGAAAGGACGGACAACGTTCTGGGCCAAACTGAGCAGTTTGCCGACATCGACTTCCGTGTTAACGCCGAGGCGGTCAAACACGGCCGCCATCACCTCGGCCGGGGTGTTTCCGGCACCAGCCCCCAGCGAGCAGAGCGCCACATCGATTTGACGGGCCCCGGCCCGCTGCGCCAGGACGGAATTCGCCAGCCCCAGCGACAGGTTTTGATGCCCATGGAAACCCACCTGGGCCCGGTCGCCGATGGTGTCGACAAGGGCTTTGACCCGGTCGGATGCCTGCTCGAGGATCAGGGCACCGGCCGAGTCGACGACGTAGACACATTGGCAGCCCGCGTCCACCATGATGGTTGCCTGCTCGGCCAGCTGCTCAGGCGACACCCGATGGGCCAGCATCAGGAAGCCAACCGTCTCCATGCCGATCTCCCGGGCGGCCTGGAAGTGCTCGACCGAAATGTCGGCCTCGGTGCAGTGCGTGGCGATACGCGCCACCCGGGCACCAGCCCCATAGGCAGCCTTGAGGTCTTCGATGGTGCCCAGGCCGGGCAGCAATAAACAGGCGATTTTGGCCTTGGTGGCCTCTTCGGCGGCGGCTTCGATCAGCTTGAAAGTATCGACCTTGGAGAAGCCGTAGTTGAATGACGAGCCGCCCAGTCCGTCCCCATGTGTGACCTCGATAACCTCAATACCGGCGTCGTCGAGGCCGCGCACCACGTCGCGCACCTGTTTGACGGTGTATTGGTGGGCCATTGGGTGGGATCCGTCCCGCAAAGTGGTATCCGTCAAACGCACTTGGCGCCTGGTGCCGATAACGTTGCCGTCCGCGTCTTTCGTGTCGGTCATCTTTGTGTCAGCCATTTTCTGATTCCTCACTTTGCCTGCTTGGCAGGGATGATCCGGCGCTGCGCGATCAGGTCGCCGACTTGCGCCGATGCCGATGTGATGATGTCCAGGTTGCCGGCGTAGGGCGGCAGATAGTCACCCCGTCCGGTCACTTCCAGGAACACAGCCACCCGCGCCATGCCGTTCCAAATGTCTTTCGGCGCCTCGAATTGGGGCTCTGAGCGCATCTGGTAGCCGGGCACATAGCTTTCCTGAATGGACGAGACCATTTCGTGGATCGACTCCGAGATCTTGTCCTGCAGGGCCTGGTCGTCCATTACGTCCGGCGGTATCGAACAGAACACCGTGTTGCGCATCATCAGTGGCGGCTCGGCTGGGTTGAGGATGATGATTGCCTTGCCTTTGGCAGCATGCCCGACCTTGACGATTGCGTCCGAGGTCGTCTCTGTGAACTCGTCGATGTTGGCACGGGTGCCGGGGCCAGCCGATTTTGAGGCCAGCGACGACACAATCTCCCCGTACTCGACAGGCACCACACGCGAGACGGCCGCCACGATCGGCACCGTCGCCTGGCCACCGCAAGTCACCATGTTGAGATTCATCTGGTTGAGGTTCTCGTCCAGGTTGACGGCCGGTACGCAATAGGGGCCGACGGCGGCTGGCGTCAGGTCGATTGCGACGATGCCGGCTTCCTTGTAGCGCGGCGCATTGGCCGCGTGGGCCCGGGCACTGGTCGCTTCGAAGACAATGTCGGGACGATCGTCTTGGGCCAACAGCCAGTCGACACCTTCGGCCGACGTCTGCAACCCCAACCCGCGGGCACGGGCCAACCCATCCGATGCCGGGTCAATGCCAATCATGTAGCGGGCTTCCATAAAGTCGGACCGCCGTAGCAGTTTGAACATCAGGTCAGACCCGATGTTGCCCGATCCGACGATAGCGGCGATGGCCTTTGACATATTCTTCTGGTCCTTTCAGGCGAAAACGGCAGTGACGCTGCCCAGTCCGTCAAATTCGGCGAAAGCGAGCGAACCGGCCCGCACTGGTTGCGAAGCGGTGATGGAGCCCGGCAGGATGACGTCCCCCGGCTGGAATGAGATTCCACGAGCGCCCAGGGTGTTGACCAGCCAGACCAAGGCGTTGATCGGCGACCCGAGCACCGCCGAGCCGACGCCCGAAGCGATTGGCTGGTTGTCCATCACCAGGGAGCAACGCACGTTTGTGAGGTCGACTTTCCGCAGCAGCGACGGTTGCGAGCCGAGGATGACCCCGGCCGACGATGCGTTGTCGGCGATGGTATCGACGATGGTGATTTTCCAGTCTTTAACCCGCGAGTCGATCAGTTCAAGCGACGGCACGACGAAATCGACGGCCCGCATCGCCTCGGCCACATTGACACCAGGACCCGTCAACTCCTTGCCCATCACGAACGCGATCTCCGGCTCAACCTTTGGCTGAAGATAGTTGGACGATTCAATTGGCATCCGCTCCAGGTGGAACATGTCGTCCATAAGGTGACCGAAATCAGGTTGATGCACGCCAAGCTGATCCTGCATGGCTTGTGACGTGAGACCCACCTTGTAGCCTTTGACGACGGCGCCACCGTCGACACGCGCCTTGATTTGATGCATCTGGATCGTGTACGCGTCGTCGATCGTCAAACCTGGGCTGGTCTCGATCGGCGGCAGGACGGCCTGCTTTGTGGCATAGGCGCCAGACAAGGTCTTGGCGATCTGCGCCAATTCGTCGGACGTGCTCATCGTCGGCCTCCATCGTCGGAGAAGTATCCCGCTAGTCTGCTGATGTCAAGCCGCACACTCCAAGCCAGGTGTCCCACCCACTGGGAGACATGTCCCACCCACTGAGAGCAAATAGAGACTATGCTCTCGTTATGCAGAACGATGACAACTCAGGGTTCCGCAGCGTCAGGCGGGCGCTCGCCGTGACGGCGGCCTTCCAATCCAGGGACCGTCAGCTTTCGGCTGCCGAACTGGCTCGACGCGCGGGCTTGCCCCGCTCAACCGCTCATCGGACGGCGTGCGAGCTAGCTGACCTGGGGATTTTGGAGCAAACTGCTGACGGCCAATTCCGATTGGGCATGATGTTATTCGAGCTGGGTCAGCTCGCCCTTTACCAACGAGGGCTGCGTGAGTCGGCTTCGTCCTTCTTGGCCGATCTGTCCAACGCGACACACCACGCCGCCCACCTGGCCGTACTTGACAACTGCGACGTGGTTTATCTCGACATAATCACCCCGTCGCCGCCGCCGCGGTTGCGATCACGTGTCGGCGGACGGTTGCCGTCAACCGTCACCGGGGTGGGCAAGGCGATACTGGCCTTCTCACCGTCAGAGGTAGTACAGCGGGTCATCGCCCACGGGCTTCCCCGTTTGACGGCCAACTCCATCACCGACGAGTCGCGGCTACTCGCGGAACTGGCCAAGATCAGACGCACCGGCTTGGCTTTCGACAACCAGGAGCAAGCCATCGGCACTAGTTGTTGCGCCGCCCCAATTTTTGGAATCAACCGGCAGGTAGTGGGGGCAATATCCGTATCAGGGCAGACGTCAACGCTCAAACTCACCCTGGTGGCAGCCGCCGTCCGGGCGGCAGCAACAGGAATTTCCCGTCTCCAAGGCGCTGAAGATTAACCCGATCGGAAATTCCCCTAGCTGACACCCCTCGGCCAGATCCTCGGCTTTGCGACGATGCTGGTGCGGCGGCGCCACCTGGGGCACCCAACCGGCCATCCGAATCAGCGTCAGTTCATGGCAAACCACCACCGCCGACATCGACGAATGCGTGGCGCTGTTCGTCTCTCTTAGGGCGCTAGGCGCTCTTTGACCCAAGTCTCGCCGTCGAGGCGGTAGCGGACGCGGTCGTGCAGGCGCGAGACCCTGCCTTGCCAGAACTCCCACATGTCCGGGACGATGCGGAAGCCGCCCCAGTGGTCGGGGCGCGGCGGGTTGAGGCCCATGGTGGCGGCAGCTTTGGCTGCGTTGGCGACCAGAACAGCTCGATTGGCGATCACCTCGGACTGCGGCGACGCCCAGGCGCCTATGCGCGAATCCAGCGGACGCTGGGCGAAATACTCGTCCGACTCTTGGCTGCTCACCTTCTCGACGCGTCCCTCGACCCGGACGACGCGCTCGGCCTCAACCCAGTGAAATTGCGCCGCCACCCACGGGTGCTCCGCCATCTCGCGGGCCTTCCGGCTGTGGTAATTGGTGTAGAACACCAGGCCAGACGGGTCGGCGCTTTTCAGCAGAACGACGCGGGTAGACGGGCGACCGTCCGCGCCCACCGTCGCCACCGTCATGGCCGTTGGCTCAGGCACACCCGCTGCCAGGGCGTCGTCCATCCATCGCTCGAATACGGCGTATGGCGTACCGGGCAGGCCAGCCTCGTCCAACTCGCCGCGCTCGTAGCTCTTCCGCAGCTTCCGTAGATCCATGCGCGTCCCTCAGAGTTTGTCGGGGACGTTGGCCAACTCGGCCAGCCAGGCGTCGGGCTTGGCGTCCGATGGCATCGCCCAGCCGCCGCGTGGGCTGAGCGTCACCGGCAGCACCTGGGGGCCGTCCGGGCTGGCCGACCGCTTGAACTGGCTGGTGAAGAAGCGCTGGTAGAACTTGGCCAACCAGGCCTTGATCGTTGCCAAATCGTAGGCGACGCGCTGGTCGTCCGGCGTGCCCAGCGGCCAAGCCCCGGCGTCGGTGTCCCGCCAGGCTTGCCAGGCCAAATAGGCGATGCGACTAGGTGATTCGCCGGCCAGCATGTGTGCCAGGAAGAAATCGTTCAGCGGGTACGGGCCGACGGCTTTCTCACTGGATTGGATCTGTTCGCCAGGTTCGACGGGGACGAGTTCGGGGCTGATTTCTTGCGCCAAGATGTCGCGCAGCACGTCGTCAGCCTCGGGGATCATGTGCTGGTCGATGTACCAGCGGATGACGTATTGCATCAGCGTCTTGGGTAGCCCGGCGTTGACGTTGTAGTGGCTGATGTGGTCACCCACACCGTAGGTGCACCACCCCAGCGCCGCCTCACTGAGGTCGCCGGTGCCAAGCACCAAACCACCGCGTTGGTTGGCGGCCCGGAACAGATAGTCCGCCCGCAAGCCCGCCTGGATGTTTTCAAAAGTGACGTCGTACTGATCCTCCGGGTGGCCGAGATCCTTCATCATCTGGGCGGCCGCCGGACGGATGTCGATCTCCTCAGCCGTGACGCCCACAGCCTTCATCAACCTCCAAGCGTTCGACTTCGTCCCTTCGGACGTGGCGAACCCCGGCATTGTGAACGCCAGAATGTCGGTCATCGGGCGTCCCAGACGGTGCATGGTGCCTGCCGCCGCCAGCAGGGCGTTGGTGCTGTCCAGCCCGCCCGAGACGCCAATGACGACCTTGGTGTTCGGCCCAACCGATTCCAGACGGCGGGCCAGCGCCGTCAGTTGGATGTGCGCCACCTCGAAGCAGGTCTGGTCGAGCGCCGCCGCGTCGTCGGGGACGAAAGGGTACCGGGCCAACGGACGCCGCAATCCGATGTCGCCGGTCGGCGGCGCCAAACGCTCCTCGCCCTCGTCATCGCTGCCGATCATGGCGGATGACGTTCCGAGCGCACCGCTTTCCATCTGATGACCGAGCGCCACCATGTTGTCTGCCTGGGTTCCCTGGCGCAGGCGCACTGACCTGATGCGCCGCAAGTCGACATCTGCTACGGTCCCCGTCGGCCCGGTGGCGAAACGCCCCGACTCACCCAACAGATCGCCCATCTCGTAGACAAAGGTTTGGCCGTCCCAGGCGGCGTCCGTCGTCGACTCCCCCGAGCCCGCGCCAGCAAACATGAAGGCTGCGTTGCAGGTGATCGATGCTAACTGAGCCAGCAACTTACGGTTTTCGGCTCGCCCGGCTGCCGCCGGTGAACTTGTCATGTTGACGAGCACCGATGCACCTGCCAGGGCCATCCGGGCGTGGGGCGGCACGGGCACCCACATGTCCTCGCAAAGCTCCACCCCCACGATCAGCCCCGGGATGTCCGGCACTTCAATCGCCATGGCTGGCGCAAACGGCGCGCTGTGACCACCGATAGTCACCCAGTCCCATTCGTCCTCGGCAGCGGCGAACCAGCGACGCTCGTTGTACCCGGCATAGTTGGGCAGGTAGCTCTTCGGGACGACCGCCTCAAGGTGCCCTCCCTGGATGACGACGGCGCAGTTGAACAGACGCCCAGGGCACCGCACTGGCGCACCTACGATCATGATCGAAGTCAAACCAGCCGAAGCCTCGATCAACGCCACAATGGCGGCCTCGGTGGCGTCCAGCAGTGCATCCTGCAGGAACAGGTCGCCGCAGGAATACCCCGTCAGGCTCAGCTCTGGGTAGACGGCCAGGCACACCCCGTCAGCGTCCAGCACCTTGACGTCCTCGATGACGGCAGCCGCGTTGGCCGCCGGGTCGGCCAGCTTAACGGGCAGGACTCGAGCGGCCACGCGGGCAAACCCCTGGGCATAGATATTGGCGAAATCCATGCTCATTAGCTTAGTGTGCCCACGCCGCCACCTCTTCGGTCTGTCGTAATCAGAGCCCCAGCACGACGGGAAGAACGCGGCCTATTTGGTCCATCGCTTGGTCGTCCACCTGTCCGAGATGCTTAAGCAGGCGCTTGGGTGACAC
>Ga0123357_10000434_pt1 | contig 40221 bp, 34 predicted proteins | sample TergutEmb28metaG_FD_89873 | JGI IMG/M metagenome (GOLD analysis project Ga0123357, IMG submission 89873) | Embiratermes neotenicus P4 segment gut microbial communities from Petit-Saut dam, French Guiana - Emb289 P4 | ecosystem: Host-associated > Arthropoda: Insects > Digestive system > Gut ...
GAACCGGCGGAACTCGGGGCGTCGGGAGCCGGCCCATCTCCCGGCCTGGCAGACGGCGTCACCACGCCCGCGTCTGCCCGATTCGTGCCTGGGGCGGGCGCCGGGTTTCGCTCCCCCGACCCACGCCCCTGCGGGCCCGGCGCTGCGGCATCTGGCTGTGCCACCGTGCCCCCCGGAGCACCGCTGCCAGAAGCCACACGCCCGTCGGCCCCCCACGCATCCGGACGTTGGCCGGTCACGGGCGCACCCAGCGCGTCGACCGCCAGCCCCGCGTCGCCCACCATGCCCATGCGACGCTCCAACCGGTCCAGCCGCGCGTGGATACCGCGCCCGTCCACGTCGGAACCCGGCAGCAGAACCCGCGAGCACATCAACTCCAGGTACAGGCGGGGGGCTGTCGTCCCGCGCATCTGGGTGAGGCCGGTGGCGATCACCTCGGCGGCGCGGGTCAACTCGCCGGGGCCCAGGGCGGTGGCCTGGGTGGCCATGCGGTCGGCCTGGTCGGCGGCAACGTCGACCAGCCCGCTCGCCAACGCGTCGGGGACGGCGGCGACGATGATCAGATCCCGCAGGCGGCGCAGCAGGTCTTCCGCAAAACGGCGCGGGTCTTGGCCGACCTCGATCACCTTGTCGATGGCGGCGAACACCCCGTTCGAATCGCCGGCGGCGAACGCGTCCACGATCTCGTCCAACAACGCGTCGGGCGTGAAACCGAGCAACGCAGCCGCCTGGCGGTACGTCACCCCCGTTTGGGACGCGGCGCCGAGCAACTGGTCCAGGATCGACAGCGAATCGCGCACCGACCCCGCCCCCGCGCGCACCACTAACGGCAGCACGGCGGGCTCGACGGCCACGCCCTCCGACTCGCACACGGTGGCCAGGTAGGCCGACAGCGTCTTCGGCGGCACCAGCCGGAACGGGTAGTGGTGGGTACGGGAACGGATCGTCCCCAGCACCTTCTCGGGTTCGGTGGTGGCGAAAATGAATTTCACATGGGGCGGCGGCTCCTCGACCACCTTCAGCAACGCGTTGAACCCCGACGTGGTGACCATGTGCGCCTCGTCGATGATGTAGATCTTGTAGCGGCTGTGGACGGGGGCGAAGAACGCCCGCTCGCGCAGGTCGCGCGCCTCATCCACGCCGCCGTGCGAGGCAGCGTCGATCTCGATCACGTCGATGGAACCGGGGCCGCCGCGCGCCAGATCCCGGCAGGACTGGCACTTCCCGCACGGCTCCGGGCGGGGGCCCAGCTCGCAGTTCAGCGCGCGGGCCAGGATGCGGGCGGACGTGGTCTTCCCGCAGCCGCGCGGGCCGGAGAATAGATAGGCGTGGTTGACCCGATTATTCGCCAACGCGCGCTGCAACGGCTCGGTGACGTGCTCCTGCCCGATGACCTCGGCGAACGTCTCGGGACGGTAGCGCCGGTAGAGCGCCAACGGTGCCTCCGGGCGCTCGGGGACGGAGGGTGGGGCGTCAACGGGCGCGGGGAGGTCCGCGACAAGCGTGTTCGTGGCATCAGACTCGTCCGGCTGTGAAGACGCATCGTCGCCCGCCGGCATGACAGATTCTTGTTCGGCCCCGACCGCGCCGAACAAATCCGGGCCGTCCTGGCCGAAGAGCCCAGGCTCGTCGGCGAAGAGATCGTCGTCGTGTTCGTCCACACTTGAACCTTACGAGGTGCCACTGACATTTTTCGACGGGCTGGTCGTCCGTATGTGAAACGGCCCCCGCGCACCCGGAAGAGCTCGCTTACCCTTGCTGCCTTCCGGCCCTGGGGGAGTTGGGCAAGGTACCGCCGCGCGGGGAACCAAGACGTACTCTACCGGGACCGACCCAACGATCCAACCGGCAGCGGCTTGCCACATCTAACTTACATGTGTAATATAACTGACAGATGTAAGGGAGCTGGCATGGAGAGTCACGAAGACCCACGGTCCACACGGTCGCGCCAAGCGTTGATCGACGCCGCCGTCGAACTGTTGGGCCAACGCGAGCCGACCGACATTTCGGTGACGGACCTGGCGCGCCGCGCGGGGGTGAGCCGTCCGACGTTCTACCAGCACGTCAGCGGCGTCAACGAACTGTTCGCGGCGGCGGCCATCAGCCGGCTGACGGCGATGTTGGACGCCATCGACACCCTCGGCGACGACCTCGCCACCGTTCCCGACGCGATCGCGGCTATGGTCAGCGCGTTCGCAGCCGACCGGGAGTTTTTCCGGCGCGCACTGCTCGGCCCCAGCAGCCACGACGTCTTCCACGCCGCCGTCGCGCTGGTCGCCGACCGTCTGCACACCCACGCGCTCATGCCCATCATTGATGCCTCCACGACGATGGCCCCCGCCGACCGGTACGAGGCCATCGCCGCCGCCGAAGTGTGGCTCATCGGCGAGTGGCTGCATTCCGACGACGCCGACGACACCGGGCGTCTCGTCCAACGGATCACCGACCTCGTCTTCACGCTCGCGGGCGTCACGACCTCGCCACAGCCGTCGCCCTGAGCCGCCCCCGGCTCACGCTGCGGGCACGCCGTCCGCGCCTCATCTGGCAACGCGCCATCCGACGCCACGCTTACGCTCCACGATTTCCCAAGGATGCCGTCATGTCCGAACAACCCTCCCCCGCCCCGCGCCGCCGTCGCGTCCTGCGCACCGTCGTCACCTGCGCGCTCGTGATCATCCCGGCGTTCTACGCCGGCTTCCTCGTGTGGTCCAACGTCGACCCGATGCACCGGATGAACCTCGTGCCCGCCGCCGTCGTCAACGAGGACCAGCCCGTGACGTTGTCCGATCCCCCGGCGGGAACGTCGCCGGACGTCCACCTCGGCGCCGACCTGGTGGCCAACCTGGTCGCCAACACCGACGACCAGAACTTCGCCTGGGTGTCCACCGACGCCGCCACCGCCAACGACGGTCTGCGCGACGGACGCTACCTGGCCGTCTTGACGATCCCGCCGACGTTTTCCGCAGACGCGACCTCGTCGGGCGCCGACGACGGACGCCACGCGGCCCCCGCCACCCTGAACCTGACCACTAACGACGCGGCCAACTTCATCGCCGGCACGATGGGCAAAACGATCGGCCAGTCGGTGGCCGACGACGTGTCGCAACAGCTTCGCGCCAGCTACCTCGACCAGGTCTACGTCAGCCTGAACACACTGCACTCCACGCTGAGCGACGCCGCGACGGACGCGCGCACGCTGGCCAATGGCACCTCGAAGGCGTCATCGGTCTCCACCACGCTGTCGGACGGCCTGGGGCGGCTCGCCACGCAGGCGTCGTCGCTGCCAGCGGGGGTCCATGCGCTCGCCACCGGGGCTGGGAAGGCCGCGTCGGGCGCGCACAGCCTCGCGTCGGGGATGGCAACACTCACGTCCGCCTCCACGCTGCTCGCGTCGGGCGCATCGACAGCGGCATCCGGCGCGACGACGCTGAGCACCGGCCTGGGGAAGGCTGCCGCCGGGATGACCGCGCTGAGCAACGGCCTGGCGCAGGCATCGTCGGGAGCCGCGTCGGTGGACGACGGAACGCAGGCACTCGCGGCGGCGTTGTCGTCGCTAGAGGCCCATGACGCCGGTATGACGGATGCCCAGCGCGAGGCGGCCCTCGCTCAGCTCGCCTCCCAAGCGACGGCGTTGGCCCACGGAACGTCGGCACTCGCATCCTCGACGGCGACACTCGCCCAGGGGGCCAAGCCGCTCGCGTCGTCGCTGGAAAGCCTGAAGGCAGGGGCGGGCGCCCTGGCGTCGTCGCTGAAGACTTTGTCCTCAGGCACCACCGCCCTGAGCAAGGGCGTCGCGTCGGCTGCTTCTGGCGCGACAACGGTCGCCTCGGGCGTGGCGTCGCTGCGCAGCGGCCTGGGCCGCCTCGACGCCACCGCCCCCACGCTCGTCGGCGCCATCGGCCAAGCCCGCAGTGGGGCCGCTTCGTTGGCGTCGGGCATGGGCACGCTGGCCTCGGGTTCGCGCCAACTCTCCGACGGCCTGGCGGACGGCGCCGCCAGCGTCCCGTCATACACGAGCGCCCAGGCGACGGCGTTGAGCACCGTCGCCTCCGACCCGGTGGCCTTCGCCGACCAGCATCTCAACGCGGTCCCCAGCTACGGCTACGCGCTCGCGCCCTATTTCATCGCCATCGCGTTGTGGGTGGGCGGGGTCGTCATCTTTTTCATGACGCCCGCACTGTCGAAGAAACTGCTCGCACGACGGCTGCCGAGCATCGCCGTGGGGCTGGGCAGTTTCGTCACGCCAGGGATCATCGCGGTGGCCCAAAGCGTGCTAGCCATCACCGTCCTGCGTTTCTTCGTCGGCATCGACGCGGCCAACTTGGTCGGCCTGTATGCGCTGGCCGTCCTGGCGTCGGTAACGTTCGTCGCCATCAACCAATGCCTCAACGCCATCGCCGGTCCGGTGGGACGATTCGTCGCGCTCCTGCTGCTCGTGGCGCAGATCACGTCTGCCGGGGGTACCTATCCGGTGCAGACGACGCCTGGGCTGTTCCAGGGGTTGCACGCCGTCATGCCGATCGGCTACGCGGCCCAAGGGTTCCGGTCGCTCGTCAGCGGTGGCAGCCTCGGCGTCGGCCCGGCGTGCGGGGTGCTGGCGATCTGGCTCGTCGCCGCGCTGGCGGTCACCTGCGTCGGTGCGTTCCTGGCCCGTCGTCGCACCGGAAAGTCGCTGGTCGGCGGCTCCAAGTAGAAGACCGCACCCAGACCAGGTATTCTCACCTGCGGAGGATTCGCCTAGAGGCCTATGGCGCTCGCTTGGAAAGCGGGTTGGGTTCACGCCCTCACGAGTTCGAATCTCGTATCCTCCGCCAAGGTTTTACCTAGTCAGATGGCAAATGAGCCATTTGGGAACTGAAAACGCTACGTTATCGCTACGCTAAAGTACCACGTGTCGGCACTCTGCCACACAGTTACGCGTTGGCGTCAAGCGCGGCAAAGTGCAGCGCTCCTTTGCGTCTCTCTGAGGTGCCTAATGTGCCCCGTCCAGGCCAGGCACCCCAGAGTCGGCACTGCCCTGACGACGAGCGTCCTTAGATGCCGTTTCCATGACGACGCAAGGCGATCGTTCGCGTGGGTATCCTCGCTTCAACCGATATCCCACATCGATCACACGTCTTGCAGAAGTATCGCTTCATACCAGCCACCGAGAATGCCCGGCTGTCGCTGACGGGCGAAAACCAGCCTTGGTGTCACCGAGTTGCGTTAGGCCTTAGCCCACGCACAATCGCGTCCGCAAGGGCGCGCAACTGTGCGGCACTGGCGGCCGCGTCACCGAGCACATAGGTTCGAAACTTCGGGTCATCGGTCTTGCCCACCAGTCGTAACGCGTCAGCCTGTAAGCGCGACAATGTGTCCACCGCGCTCACGATTTCGTCCTCGCTGGGCCTCAGTTCTGTGCGACGACCATCTCTCGAAATGTCCCGTGCCGAAACCGCATCGCCAGACTCGGTCAGTTCCTCCACCAACTTGGAGAGCGTAAATGTCACAATGTCGAGTTCTCGTTGATGAGCCGAGATTGCACCTTCAAGCTCCTCAAGGCCATTGGGAACCTCGAACAGTTTCCCTACCTCATATGGCCGAAGACCAAGCTTGACGGACGCCTCCACCAACGCACCGAGTCGTTCGGCTTCTATCAGTGCCCAGTGTTTCTGCGATGCCATGTTTCTGATTGTGTCGCCGCTGAAGGCTGGGCCGACTATTGCGACGAACTCGGCCTTGTTGCGGCCTTTGTGGGTTTCGATCGCCAGATCGCTCACGTCTGAGTGAGCCACATGGCCTGACGACCTTGCCTTCGCTTCGACCACTGCACACGTCGGTGAGCCATCTTGGCTGTCCCATTGCACCAATACGTCGGTGTCTCCAGAGCCACTAATGAGGCGCGCTCTGAACCCGGCGGCCAGAAAGACATCACGAACCGCAAGCTCAAAAGCCCTGCCCGAGTTCTCGCCGCCACCCAGAGGATCCTGCGAACTCCGCACCAGCCTATCGGTCAGTCCGGGTGAGCTCGCGACAACATTATCCCCGTCGGCAACCGCCCCAACGACAGCAGGCGAAGAGGTAACAGGCACGTCCGCGAGAGGTAGCTCAGCCATCAATGCCAGTCCCCGGGAAGTGGCACGCAAGCTCCCGTAGCGCGGCTCCTCAATGAGGGCCGTGTTCAGCAGAAAACTTGCGATCCATCGACACCTGTCGATGTTCAGGCCGTAGTGAGCCGCTTCAGCGTACATTTCGCTTCGGGTGACGTCATGTTCGACCGCTCTGATCATCTCTCCGACGAACCTCATGTTCGCATGCATGATCCGTATGAAGTTGATGTCGTCGCCAGAGTCGATCCAAGCAATGGCCGGAGGCGTCGCCTGAAAGACTCCTCTGCCGACCTCAGCCACGATTCCTGCTGCCCGCATGAACGGGAGCATTGAGTCCACACTGCTGCGCCTTAGATCGAATGTCGAGCAGATGAAAGCGAAAAAGTCCTCCTTGCTGATCCTCTCGGTTGCGGCGTTAACAATCGTTCGGAGGTTTTCCACCTTGTTTGGTTTGGATGCGGGGCTTGGTACCCAGATGTTGTAGGTGCTGCGGGACTCCTGGGTCCGAGCCAGCCCCCTTAACTCATTGAGAAGCTCAGCGATCTCTGGAGGGGCTTTCGGCAGGGTCGCCGCGCCCTCTGGCTCGTCATCAAAGGCGTCTGGCGTCACGAGAAGGCGGCCATCAAGCAATGTCCGCCCACATTCCGTGATTGCCCACCGCCGACTGCCAACAGGCTCAATGAGTCCAAGAACCTCCTGCCAATCCATTCGGCTTCGTGTGTTTCCCTTGCTCCGCCATGCTTGATCGAACCGCTCCCGGATCATGCTGTCAACATCTTCAACAGTGCGTGGATCCTCGGCGACACTGGCGAGCACTTCAGCAAAGAGTCGAACACGGTCTGCCATGATTACAGCCAGTGTCTCCGGCGTTGGTTTCGAAGCAAGTCGCCGTCCTGGCGCTGTCAAGTGAAGACCGACTCGACTTGCTTCTACTAAGCCGATCCCGCGCAGGAAGGTGTAGTAGTCGCGCCAAAGGACCGGCGTAGGAGTTGGGGCTGCACCACCGACACGAGGCTCAACCGCTGCCAAATCAAAGGACAACTCTGCATTAGCATCGAGGTCGATCGCGCGGCCGCGCTCGACTTGCTTTACCAGGTCTAGGACAAGAGGTAGCCAGACCGCTTTCCCTCCACGAAGCCCTGGTATCGAGCTTGCTTGAGAACGCCAGAGCGCCCTCTGCCTCGCGAGCGACTCGCTCACTGCTACTTGAGGATCCATAGAATCATGCTAGTTATGCATGCCGTAGTGTGCAAAATCCACAGACTCATTGATGCTGTCACCTGAGAGGCCTCTCGGTGCTTTCACACAACCACCAACCTGAAGATGGATCGGCAAACTCAAGCTCACCACATCCGGGACTGAACATCCAACAGCGTCCGCTGGTAGCGCAGTCGTGGCGTTCTTGCCGTCTCTGCTGCTCGGTGACCTACTTAGTGACTCGGGCAACCAAGTAGACCTCCTTCGTGGCTGATCAGAGGACCTGCCAGCGACCCGTCTTGTCTGAACCAACTCGCTCGATGCGGCCCTCTAGCCTCAACTGCTTGAGTGTCCTGGCAACGGTTGATCGGTTCCTGCCAGTTCTCTCCGAGAGCTCGTCGTACGTAGCTGAACCGTCCTCCGCTAGGAGGGCCATTAGCGTCTCAGTCAGGTCTTCCGTAGCCGTTACAGTCTCATTTACAGTCTCATTTACAGTCTCATGAGACTGAACCGGCCGATCCAACCGCAACTCTCTGTATCTCGGACTCTCGTCAATACGCACCATCAGGCCGCCGAAGTCTGCCTCCACTGTCGGCAGCACCGCGTCTACCGTCCCACAGGCCGCAACCACCTTGTCGTACCCCCTACCCCAAGACTCGACCATGCCGGAGCGGAAGAATACCTCAGCGATGTTGGGGTTCCGCAGCACTGATGGATGCTTCTCGTACAGCTTCTCAGCCGGGGTGATCGCCGCTGGCATCTCGCCGATGTTGTAGATGTAGATCTTATCGGGGTAGACGCTGATCTGGATCGTCACCGCCCGCATGTAGTTCTTGTGCTGAATGGCGTTCAACACCAACTCGCGGCATGCATCCTGCGGGAACATGAACGTCTCGATCCGCTGGATGCCGTCGTACCAGATGTACGCTTTCATGTACTTCGTGTACAGCAGGTCGATGACCTTGTCCACCTGCTCGATCAGCGGCCCGTGAACTTCGTCTTGGTACACCAGATCAGAGTCGGACTTCTCGAAGTAGCCGACCTTGACGTAGGCGCTGTGCGCCCAAAGCTCCGGGTCCTCATGGAACAACAGCGCCGCCGCCATCATCAGTTGTTCGCCGTTGAACAGGCGCAGGTTGCGCAGCAACACCTCATCGGACACATCAAGCTGAGCCTCGGTCAGCCGCCCGCTCTCCAGCGCCTTCTTTCGGAACAGCTTCAGGGCGTCAGTCTTCAGGTCGGCCACGGTCAATCCTGGCACGCCTACTGCGTCCCAGGTTTGGCCTGTCTTCTTCAGCAAGAAGGCGTTCAACTCAGCGCCAGTCAGTTCGCTCTTGACGCTGCCCGTGCGGTAGTAGTACCTGCCGTGATAGTTGATCGCCATGTCGTGCGGCTCAACAACGACCTCGATGTAGTCCAACCCCTCCTTGTCCCGGAGGTTCACTTCCGGGACGATGCCGAGGGCGTGCCTGATCTTGTTCGGAATGTCCTCTGAGAGACGCTTCACGTCATCAACGCCAACAACCTGGCCGTCATCGTCCATGCCGATGATCAGGGTCCCGCCTTGGGCGTTGGCATAGCCGCAAATCCACTTCAGCCACTCGTCACGCCACGAGGACTTCCACTCCACTGTCTGGTTCTCAGGCATCCTTTTCCTTCGGTGTCACGGTTACGGCGACATCACCAACCCTACGGGCTGGGTCAGACATCCCAGTCACTTGCTCGTCTCCGATTTGCCCAGGCACTGCTCCTCGATCTCTTGCGACTGAATCTCCATCAGTGTCCGCTGGCAGTCCAGCTCGGTCCGCTGGTAGCGCAGCGCCCTGGGCTTGCGAGGCAGCTACTTGGCCAACCAGACGGCGGCGTTAGTTAAAACAAAACAAAGCCCGACACGAGCACGCAACACTGCCACGATGGGGCTACGCTGGAGCTAGCTTGCGGCTGTGGCCGCAAACGACATCAGGCGTTACGTGAACGGCAGGGACGACGTGACAGACACGGCAGATACGCGCGATTTAGACGCGCTTGTGGCCAGATTGAGTGATCCGGCGACGGTTCGGCAGCTCAACACCTTGCTCGACAACCTTGGCACGCTGAGCGCCATGCTGGAGATGCTCCAGGGCTTCTTGTCGCGCTCGAACGAGGTGCTCGACAACATCAACGAGTTGGCGCATGAAACCGGCGGCCACATGATGGCCGACCCGACCTTGGCCGACGGGTTGGCCTCCCTGGCGATGCTCGGCCACGACGCCGTGCCCCTGGCGCACCACCTGGCCGTCACGCACGCCGTCGGACGGGTGGCCGACTCGGGCCTGATGAAACCGGAGTCCGTCGACGCGGTCGTCTCCGTGCTGGCCGCGTTGAACGATGTGCGCGAGGAATTCGCCTCGGGGCCTGAAGACCGGCGCATTTCGATGATGCGCCTGCCCCTGATGATGCGCGACCGCGACTTCAACCGGGGCATCAAATACGTGCTTCATGTGGTCCAGAAACTCGGCTGGGCCGTCAAACCAAACGGACTTCACGGCATCGGGCCGGGAAAGGGGTAATGGGACATGGCTAGTGTGGTGTGGCTGCAAGGTGGCGCCTGTTCGGGCAACACGATGTCGTTCCTCAACGCCGACGAGCCTAGCGTCGTCGATCTGATCGTCGACTTCGGCCTGGAAGTGTGGTGGCACCCGTCGATCAGCCTGGAGATGGGCGACGAGACCAAGAAGCTGCTGCGCGAGTGCATCGACGGCACACGGCACCTGGATATCTTCGTCTTCGAGGGCACCGTCATCGAAGGTCCGAACGGCACGGGGCGGTTCGACATGTTCGCCGACCGTCCGATGAAGGATTGGGTGCGCGAGCTGGCGAACGCCGCCGATATCGTCGTCGGCATCGGCGATTGCGCCACCTTCGGGGGCCTGCCGGTGGTGCCGCCCAACCCGTCGGATTCGACCGGCCTGCAGTTCTTCCGCAAGGTCAAGGGCGGCTTCCTCGGGGCCGATTGGGTGTCGCGTGCGGGCCTTCCGGTCATCAACATCCCCGGCTGCCCGGCCCACCCCGACTGGATCACCCAGATCATCGTCGCCTTGGCCACGGGCCGCGTCGGCGATTTGGCGTTGGACGAGTACAACCGCCCGCAGACGTTCTTCAAGACGTTCACCCACTCGGGCTGCACGCGCAACGCGTTCTTCGAGTTCCGGCAGTCGACGTTGACGTTCGGCGAGGGCACCCGCACCGGCTGCCTGTTCTATGAGTTGGGCTGCAAAGGGCCGATCACGCATTCGCCGTGCAACCGCATCCTGTGGAACCGCCAGTCGTCCAAGACGCGGGCCGGGATGCCCTGCCTCGGCTGCACCGAGCCCGATTTCCCGGTCGACGATTTCGCGCCCGGAACGGTGTTCAAGACGCCGATGCTCGCCGGCGCCGTTCCGCGTGACCTGGCACCCGGCCAAGACCACATGACCTACCTGGCGATGGCGGCGACCTCCCGCATCGCCGCGCCGGCATGGTCCAAAGAAGACATGTTCGTCGTTTAGCAGGAAAGAGCCAACCGTGTCTGAAAGAATCGAACTCAATGTTTCGCCGCTGAACCGCGTCGAGGGCGATCTCGACGTCAAAGTGACGGTCGAGGACGGCGTGGTGGTGGACGCCTACACGCGCGCCATGATGTTCCGCGGATTCGAGCAAATCCTGCGCGGCAAGGATATGCGCGCCGGTTTGATCATGACGCCGCGCATTTGCGGCATTTGCGGCGGTTCGCACCTGTACAAGGCGGCCTATGCCCTGGACACGGCGTTCGGCTCGACGGTGCCGGCGAACGCCACATTGATCCGCAACATCGCGCAGGCCGTCGAGACCCTGCAATCCATCCCCCGTTATTTCTACGCGCTGTTCGCCATCGATTTGACGAACAAGAAATACGCCAAGTCGCCGCTGTACGAGGAGGCGTGCCGCCGGTTCGCGGCCTACGTCGGGACGAGCTATCAGCCGGGCGTCGTCTTGTCGCAAAAGCCCGTCGAGGTGTATGCGATTTTCGGCGGGCAATGGCCGCATTCGTCGTTCATGATTCCCGGCGGCATCATGGGCGCGCCGACGCTGGACGCGGTGACGCGCTCGATCGCCATCCTGAAGAATTGGAAAGACACCTGGCTGGAAAAGCAATGGCTGGGTTGTTCCGTCGAGCGTTGGCTGGCTAATAAGACGTGGGAGGACGTGCTGGCCTGGGTGGACGAAAACGACGCCCAACGCAATTCGGACTGCGGTTTCTTCATCCGCTACGCCCAAGACATCGGCCTGGACACCTACGGCGGCGGCTACGGCAACTTCATCGCGTCCGGCACCTATTTCGAGCCCACCGAATACGAGCATCCCACGATCGAGGGCCGCAACGCCGCCCTGATCGGGCGTTCGGGCGTTTTCGCCAACGGTTCGTATTACGAATTCGACCAGGCCAGGATCGCCGAAGACGTGGCCCACAGCTACTATCGCGGTGGCGACAACGTCCACCCCTTCGACGGCGAGCAGAACGCCATCGACCCGGAAGTGGGCGACAAGCAGGGCAAGTACTCGTTCGGCAAGGCCCCCCGCTACGACGTGCCCGGCATCGGTCGTCTGGCCCTGGAGGCTGGCCCGTTGGCCCGTCGCATGATGGCCGGGCAGCCGAACCCCGCCGCCCACCAGGAGGACGACCCGTTGATGGCCGACATCGTCGCCAAGAAGGGCGTCTCGGTGTTCACCCGGCAGTTGGCCCGCATGCACGAGGGACCGGTGTACTACGAGCACGTCATGGACTGGCTCAAGCGCATCGATTTCACGCAGGGCTTCTACGTCGAGCCGACCGACCCCGTCAGCGCCCGTGGCTACGGCGGGACGGAAGCGGCGCGTGGCGCGTTGCAGGACTGGATCGTCATCGAGGACGGCAAGATCGCCAATTACAACGTCATCACCCCGTCGGGCTGGAACATCTCGCCCCGCGATGCCGCTGGCAACCTCGGCGTCATCGAGAAGGCGTTGATCGGCACCCCGGTGGCCGACCTGTCCGACCCCGTCGAACTGGGCCACGTCGCCCGCAGCTTCGACTGCTGCATCGTCTGCCAGGTACACGCCTTCGACGGGCGCAGCGGGCGCGAGATGTCGTCGTTCACGATCAACGACTTCGTGTAGCGGGTGCCGTTTTGCAGCCGTGGGAGTATCTGGACGATTCGGTGTCGCCCTGCGACGTGTTGGTGATCGGCTGCGGCAATATCCTGCGCGGTGACGACGCCGCCGGCCCGGTGCTGATCCGTCGTCTGTGGGAGTTGCCGCAGTTCGCGCCGTCGTTGGATCCGGGCGGGCAGCCCGAACCGTCGGGGGCTGCGTCGGCTGGGCGCGTCAGATTGGTGGACGGCGGCACGGCGGGCATGGACGTGGCCTTCCAGATGCGCGCGGCAAGGCGTTGCATCATCGTCGACGCCTGCACGACGGGTGCTCAGCCAGGCACGGTGTACCGCGTGCCAGCCGACCAAGTGGCCAGCCTGCCGGGCGTCAAGGGCGCCTCCAGCCACGATTTCCGGTGGGACAACGCGATCGGGCTGGGACGCTGGCTGCTGGGGCCGTTGATGCCCGACGACATCGAGGTCTACCTGATCGAGGCCGGCAGTCTTGGCTTCGGCGACCCGTTGAGCGACGCCGTCTCCCAGGCCGTCGACGAGGTCGCGCGGTTGATCGTCGCCGAAACCAGCCTGGACGGCACCACTCGTGGTGAAACCAGCCGTAGCAACACCCGCGTTGCCGATATCAACGTTGGCGATATCCCGGCGGCGGCCTGACATGGCCATTCCACGACCGCAACCCCTGGGCGCATTCCCGATGCCCGCCGGGTTGCTGCTGATCGTCGGGGACGGTTCTGGCCCGGTGCGCGACGCGTTGCTGGCGGGGAAACTGCCAGCCTCGTGGCCGCCCTCGCTGGAAGGGACGCGGCTGGCCTACGCGGGGGAGGTTGAAGCGGCGGCGCGCTGGTTCGCGGCGATGGCGGACGACGGAGAACGCGACGACGAGTCCCGGGCCACCGCCTTGTACAACCTGTGGGTGCTCGACCCCGAGAAAGTGCCGCGCGAGACTGTCGCCCATGCGTTGCCAGACGGCTGGCAGGGGCTGGTCGACTACGTCGCCTTCGCGGTGGGGCTGACCTCCATCGCGCCCCCGGCGGAACGCGCGGACGGCGAGATCGCCGCCCTGTTGGCCGTCGCGCAAGCGGCGGGGGATGTCGAGTCCGAACGATGGGACAAGGCAGCGCAACGGCTCGGGTGGGCGGCCCAGCAGGCCCACGGCGCGCACCCGGCGCTCGAAGCGGCGATCCTGGCCGAATATGCCGGGCGGGGCCACGACTTGGACGCCGCCGACGAGGCGGTGCGGTTGCTGTCGGGCATGGACTTGCGACCGGTGTTGGCCGAGGCGTTGTACCAGCAGGCGGGGCTGCTGCACGAATTGGCGCTGGACGGACGCCGTCCCATCGGGCAGGCCATCGCCGCCTACACCCAGGCGCTGCGCGAGGTGGACGCCGACGCCGACCCGTCGTTGGCGGGACGCATCCACCTCAACCTCGGCACCGCCTACCTGGCCCAGCCGATCAGCGGGCCAGACGACGCCCTGCGCGCGGGTATCGCGATCCAATCCTTGCGTCGCGCCGTGGCGTTGTTGGACGCCGAACACGACGCGCAAGAGTGGGCGATGGCGCGCCTGAACCTGGCCAACGCCCTGGTGTACGCGCCGTCGGCGGGGCAGCACGACAACGTGATGGAGGCCGTCGACCTCTACCAGGTGGTCATCGACGCGCGTCCCGGCGACCCGCTCGGACGGGCCCGCGCGCTGGCCAACCAAGGCAACGCCCTGGCGCACCTGGGGCTTCGCGGCGACGCGGCGGGCTGTTACCGCGAAGCGCGTCGCCTGTTCACGGCGGGACGCGACGCCGAGTCCGTCGCGGTGGTCGAGCGGATGGAGGCCGAACTGGCCGCCGTCGACGACGAGGAAGGGTGAGGCCGATGTGCTTCGCGATCCCTGGGCAGATCCAAGAAACCTGGCCCGACAAAGGAACCGTCTTCGCGACGGTCGATTTCGCCGGCACCGTGCGCACCGTCTGCCTGGCCTTCCTCCCCGAACTTGGGCCAGGCGACTGGGTGATCGTCCAGGGCGGCTACGCGGTGTCGTCCGTCGGGCCAGACGAGGTGGACAAGGTCATGGAGTCCATGCGGGTGGCCGACATTCTCCCGTGAGGCCGATGGCGACTCCGAAGTCCACCGGAGCTGAGAGCCCTATTCATAAGTCCTGGAAATCATCTTGTATCATTGAATTGCGAACAATGTAAGGATTTCGGATGAGCAGCATTGCAACAGTGACGTCGAAAGGGCAGGTGACGTTGCCTGCGGCGATCAGGCGCGCGCTGGGGGTCGACGCGGGTGACAAGGTGTCGTTCTCCGTCGAGTCAAGCCACGTCGTTGTCCGGCCAGTGCCGGACTTTTTGTCGCTCGCTGGCTCTGTGCCGGTTCCGCCAGACGTACGCGGTCTTGACTGGCCCCAGATCCGGGCGACGGCGTACCAGCGTTCGGTACGCCCATGACCGTCATCCTTGACACCAACATCGTCATCCGCCATCTGACACAGGAGCCCGCCGACCAGGGCCAGGCGGCCACGCTGCTGCTCAAGCAAACCTCCGATTTGGTGCTGTTGGACGTGATCGCCGCCGAAATTGTGTATGTGCTTGAAAGCGTCTATAAGATGCCGCGCGAGGCCGTGGCGACAGCGCTTCGGGCACTGCTGTCGATGCGCTCGGTCAGCGCTGAGCGCGGCCAAGTAGTGAAACGCAGCCTCGACCTGTACGAACTCGAGCGGATGCATTACACCGACGCCTATCTGGTCGCAGCGGCCGAAGCCGTCGGCGCGACCCAAGTAGCGTCGTTTGACAAGGGCATCGACAAACCCGTTACCCGTGCATCCAACGTGCGACGCCTTGATCCGTTGGCGACGCCCTAGCCAACTTGCAGGGAGTCGGGCGTCCGATGTCCACACTCGCGATGTTCGAAAATATGACGAGGGCCTGCAGAACGGCGAACTAAGCGTTGCAGATCGGCGAGCAAGGCATAGTAGGCCGGCTATCGGACAACGTCAGAATGGCTAACCCTGTGGCGTCTCCCGTGAGCCGGACGGGCTTTGGGCGGTCACGCAGTTCACCACCCGAGGGCGGCACGCAGAAAATTGTCTCAGGCTGCGGTTAGGCTTTTCATCATGGACGTCAAGTCATCTCATCGGGCGCGGCGCTGATGCCTCGTACCTCGAAACCCAAGCCGCAAAAATCGCTGGAGCAGCGTTTGTGGGATGCCGCGGATGCGCTGCGCGGCAACCAGGAGCCGTCTGAGTACAAGCATGTCGTGTTGGGTCTGGTGTTCCTGAAGTACATCTCCGATCGGTTCGACGAACGCCGTGTTGCCCTGGCTGGGGAGCTTGAGGCCGACGGTCTAACCGGTGAGGACCAGACGCGCTTCTTGGAGGACCGGGACGAGTACACGTCTCACAACGTGTTCTGGGTGCCCGACGTGGCCCGTTGGTCGTATTTGCAACGGCTGGCGAAACTGCCTGTGATCGGTTCCCAGATCGACCAGGCGATGGACGAGATCGAACGCGCCAACCCGTCGCTCAAAGGCGTGTTGCCGCGCAACTATGGGCGCGAAGGGCTCGACAAGGGCCGGTTGGGCCAGTTGGTCGACTTGATCGGGTCGATCGGTTTCGGCTCGGATCAAGACCACGGTTCCGACGACGTGTTGGGTCGGGTGTACGAGTATTTCCTGGGCCAGTTCGCGGGCAAGGAGACTGGCAAGGACGCCGGGGCCTTCTATACGCCGCGCAGCGTGGTCCGGGTGCTGGTGGAAATGCTGGAGCCGTACAAGGGACGGGTCTACGACCCGTGCTGCGGCTCGGGCGGCATGTTCGTCCAGTCGGCTGGCTTCGTCACGGCACACCAGGGCAGGCAGTCTGACCTGAGCGTCTACGGCCAGGAGTTCACCGACACGACCTGGAAACTGGCCAAAATGAACCTGGCCCTGCGCGGCATCGAAGCCGACCTGGGGGATCATTCCGCCGATTCGTTCACCTCCGACCTGCACCCGACGTTGCGGGCGGACTTCGTGCTGGCCAACCCGCCGTTCAACGTCTCCAACTGGTGGGACGGCAAGCTGGCTGACGACCCACGCTGGAAGTACGGCGTCCCCCCGCAGGGCAACGCGAACTTCGCCTGGGTCCAGCACTTCCTGTATCACTTGTCGCCCACCGGGACAGCGGGTTTTGTGCTGGCGAACGGAAGTTTGAGTTCGAAGACGGGCGGCGAGGGCGATATTCGCCGCAAGCTGGTCGAAGCCGACTTGGTCGACTGCATCGTGGCGATGCCCGACAAGTTGTTCTTCAACACTGGCATCCCGGTCAGCTTGTGGTTCTGCTCGAAGGAGCGTGCGGGCAACGGCCACCGCAAACGTCTAGGCGAAGTGCTGTTCATCGACGCCCGCAAACTAGGCCGCATGGAGACCAGACGCTTACGCGTCCTAGACGACGCGGACGTAGCCCGCATCGCCGACACCTACCACGCCTGGCGCAACCACGACGGCAACTACGAAGACGTACCAGGCTTCTGCAAGTCAGCTTCACTGGACGAGATCTCGTCTCATGATTTCGTCCTAACCCCAGGCAGGTATGTGGGCACCAAAGCACCAGAGGACGACGGCGAACCAATCGAGGAGAAGATCGCCCGCCTGACAGCCGACCTGTACGCCGAATTCGACCGTGGACGGGAACTTGAAGATCAAGTACGAGCGCACCTTCAAGGATTGTCGTGACGATGTGGGAAATAGTTTCACTGGCTGATGTGTGTGAACGTCCTCAATACGGGGCGATCGCCAGCGGTTCGGATAAGGCGGCGGGGCCATTTTTTGTGCGCCAGACCGATATCGTGTCGGGACGAATTAACTGGGACAGCGTTCCTCGTTGTGACCTTGCTGCGGCCCAGATTCCCAAATACACACTGAGTCAGGGCGACCTGCTGATTTCTCGGCTTGGCAACGGCGTAGGAAATACCGCCACCGTCAGAGACACTCACGACGCCGTATTCGCGGGCTACCTTGTCAGGTTCCGCGCTGACACCGCCGTCGCTGTTCCAGAATTCTTGGGCTACCAATTGCAGTCAGTAGCCTGGCATCAACATGTCGCAAGTTTCCGCTCAGGTGCTGCACAACCCACTCTCAACGCACAGCAAATGGGAAGATTTACGTTTCCGCTGCCTCCCCTGCCAGAACAACACGCCATCGCCGCCACCCTCGGCGCCCTCGACGACAAAATCGACTCCAACCGACGTGTCGTCACGCTTGCTCTCGATCTCATTGATGCCCTGGCGGCGCAATGCGCTGAATCGTTGCCCACGACTACGTTGAAGTCATTGGCCCAACCCTCCCACGAGACCGTCAACCCGACGACGCTCAGCGACCAAATCGTGGATCATTTCAGCCTGCCCGCCTTCGACGACGGACCGGCCCCAGAAATCGTCCCCTCGTTTTCCATCATGAGCAACAAACAATTGATCGCACGGCGGTCCATCCTCGTCTCACGCCTGAACCCGAGATTCAACCGCACCTGGTGGGTGTCGCCCAGAGCCGGTGTCCCCGCTCTCGCGTCGACCGAGTTCCTTTGCCTGACCGCTCCCGACGACCTGACGCTGGCCCGCATCTGGCTAGCCGTCCGTGACGACTACTTCCGAACCGAGCTGACGCGCCGAGTAACCGGAACCTCCGGCAGCCACCAACGCATCCGCCCCGACGACGCCCTCTCCATCGAAGTACCAAACACCTCTCTTGCCGAAACAGCCACTGTGCGACAGGCGTTGACGCTGCTCGACCTCATTGAGTTCAAGAGGAGCGAGGCACAGGCGCTGACCAGTCTCCGCGACGCCCTGCTGCCGGAACTACTGTCCGGGCGCACTCAAATCTCAAATGCTGATGCGATTCGGGGGCAAACTCATGATGGAAGATGATCTTTTCGATGTCATGTTCAGTGAAGAAGTTCGAGATGCGAAAAAGACTGTGACCAACGATGTTTACCACTACACATCGACAGAAGCCGGGATACTTGGCGTACTCGCCACAGGAAAATTGCGCCTCTCATCATTCGATTTCACCAATGATCTGTGGGAGTCTCGGCCAATCTACCCGCAGATACAGGCTCATGCTGATGACGCGGACCTCGTTGGCGACTCATTGATGCCGCTTTGGAATGACGTGGATCGACTCATTCGTCGCAATGCCAAGGTCGCATGTCTAACACAGGATTTCTGCGTGGAAGGAACTGCCTTTATTTCCGACGCCCTCCGGGGATGGAATCACTTAGCCCTGTGGGCACATTACGGTGAGAACCATCGTGGCATCTGCCTACGGTTCGACAAAGCGGCACTAATAACCGAGTTTGAAAATGCCACGCCAGATACGGCCTCTAATTTTCATGGCCCCGTTGAATATCGATCTGTTTCAGTGGGCCTTGGCCCTCACGGGCTTGACGTCGGTCAGATCCAAGAGTTTGGCTTGGATGCCGTTGCTCGAGTGCATGCGAGCATGCACGCAGATGCGTTGTTCTTTCGGAAGCATCAAGACTGGGCAAGTGAGGCTGAGTATCGGCTAGTGCGGGTAGACGAGTCGAACTTGCCGTTCTACCTGCCAATTTCCACCTCGCTGACTGGTGTTTACCTCGGCGAAGGGTTCTCAGAGAAGACGATTCCGGTCCTCCGCGAAGTCCTGAGTAGCTACCCAGGCGTTGACGTGTACAAGATGACGTTTGGCAATCGACGCTTCGAGTGCATGCGGCTAGACGATCTCCAGTTGCCGACCGAGCCATCTATGGCGATGAGTTACCCAGGTAAACAACCAACACGCAACGGTAGTCTCACCGAAAGGATCGCGCTGTTGCGCGACGCGATTACGGCTGCTGCTGCAAAACGTGAACAAGCTCGCCAATTGACGAGTCACCTCAAAGACACGCTAGTGGAGGACTTCGGGCGGTTATACGCGGCTGGGAGCTTTCCTGAGACGAAGATCGAGATGAGAGAGTCAATCACGGCGATCCCGGCGGCGGTCCGAACCAGGGCTCCTGGTACTCCAGGCGAGCAAGTGCACTACGAGACGGGTGTCCTGCTCATTCTCAGCAACTCGACTGACCCACAGAAAAGGTTGATCTGTGCGGGAGCTTTTCAGGTGTTGGATGAGAGCAAAATACGTTTTCACGTTCTGGTCGAGCTTGAGCCACCTGACATTGATTCGAGCGCTCAGTTTTGCCCCTGGAAGGCATCAATAGACGTACCATTTGACGAGTGTGAAGAGGTATGGGCGAGTCAGTTCGAGGCACTATCGGCAGCGTCACTGACGCAGATAAAAGATCTCCAAGCCACGAGCGAGTAGCCAACATGTCGCTGCTGTTAGAGAACCGCATCTAGAATTAAGGAAAAAGAATGAGCGACACTATGGGCGCGTGGTCCCTAGCAATAGCTGTGGCGAGCGTGATAGTAGCTGTCGTCGGAATCGTGCGCGGATTTCGAACTGACCGGACTGCTCGTGAAGCACATGAGTGGGCCAAAATTGACCGTGATCGCACCAAAGTTCAGTGGAAAGCACAGGCAGACTGGCACGGCGCTGGCGTCGCCCGTGTAAGTTTCACGAATATTGGTTGGGGAGATGCGGTAGATGTTCGGATCAACCGCCACGATCTTATTGAACTCCCACTATTTGACGAACCGCCGGCCATGCCCATGTGTCATGCTGGAGAAAGTATCAATATTCTTGTCGAATCCCATTTGGAGGAGCAGGTGCCACAGACCGTTCGGGTGCACTGGGGCCTTGATCAAGTTCAGTACGTGGTGACAGACGAGTGGCGGGCCTACATTCGCGACAACTGGGAGCTATTTCTCCCCGCCGAGCCGCCTGACGAATCGGAGCCAACGACGTGATGAGCGACCAATTCATGCAATCTAAGGCCAGTTCAGAATCCACGCACGATTTGACACCTAACGAAGAAAATTTGATCGAGATACCGAAGTTTCTTTATCACTACACGACCTTGGACTCGTTAGCATGCATTCTGCAGAGCCGAACGATTCGACTCCTCCCACTTGATATGTTGGATGATCATCAAGAAAAAGAGAGCGCCGACCTCAAGCGGGCAGGTCAATTTATCTTTGTTAGTTGCTGGACGGATGACGACACGGAGTCAATTCCAATGTGGAAAATGTACACCGATACGGCGAGCGGAGTGAGAATTCGACTGAAAACAAATCCGTTTTTCTGGTTCGATGCAGACTCAACCGATGTGCATCAGTTATTTGGCGCACTTTCAACTCGAATCGACGAAATAGGGCCAGTTCGAACATTGATTCCGATTGATCAAATGATACGCACCGGCTGCTACTCCCATCAGTTTATCTGGGCAGGGTATGGAGCCAGATGTCCTCCTACCTTGCTTCAAAAGATCGAGTATACTCGAGACACCTCAAAACTGGTTCCTAGGCTGATGGAGCACGTTGACACCGATGTCATTCTCACACTTTCCTTGGGGCGATACAAGAACGAAGCCTGGAGATTTCAGAGTGAATGGAGGTACCTGATTGGCGTAATTCCGCAGATCCCTGCTATCAGTCTCACCAATTCAGGTAAGCCTTATGACTATTTGATGGCAAATATCGCTCTGGATCGTGTAATATCTCCGATACGTGAACTATTTCTTAATATTTCAGAAGAATTCTTTTCAGAGATGGAAATAACAGCGAGTCCCACTCTTACGAAAGGAAACAGAATTATCTTGGAGCACCTACTGGCCGCCTACAACCCCCATGCAGTGTTGCGCAACAGCGAACTTGAGGAAACACTGTGACAGAACAGCGAATAGCGAATAGCGGTTGCGCATCTTGGCTGGAACGTTATCGGTTTTCGTGCCGAGCGAGGTCTGGGGTGCAGCTCTACGCAGCGCATGGCCAGAGTTGACACACATTCTGGCGCACGCTCTTGCGCAGCTAGATGAATGCTATCTACACAGCCCGCCTTTTATGGGGCATGGCACAGCCGCTCACCATCTTCGATCCAGGCATAGTGGCTCTTCGTATTTCGCGGTGGGTTTGGGACGAATGTGTTGGCGAAGTGTTGTGAGCAGCCATGCTGTGACGATCTGGATGTCGCTGGCGGGGATTGTCGCGGGTAGCCCGAGAACTTGCTGGACGGCAACTTCTATTAGGATGCCGATCAGATTGGATGTGAGGGTGATCGCAGCAGTTGCTCGACGGTTTGACGCATGTAGGCTCATGCCCTCTTGGGTGGGTGGCAGCGATGTCGTGTCAGGCGAAATGCCCTGTGGTTTTTCTGTGAATCATTCGGTATAGTTAGGCTGGTTTGCTGGTGCGCGGCCTGAAGTCTCCGGTTCCGAACAACGCCTTCCAGCCAGAGTCGCGTTACCGTGAGATGATGAGCGCGGTGATCATGTGACATACCAACCGTTTCCCGCGTTTGCCGACTGGTCGGCGCCTTTCGACCCGGCGCTGGTCGACCAGTATGCCGAGCGGCTGACGAACGTCCGCAAGACCGCGACGCCTGAAGCTCAGGCACGGGCACTTGAGGTGGCCACGCGATACGCCGCTGTCGACACCGGCGCCATCGAGGGGTTGTACACCACGGATCGCGGCTTCACGACCACGATCGCAACCCAATCCGAGCATTGGCAACGGGCACTTGATCAACGGGGCGAGCAGGTCAAACGCTCCATTCAGGACGCGCTGGACGGTTACGAGTATGTGCTGGACGCTGTGACGGGTCGTCAACCGATCACTGCTCAATGGATCCGCCAATTGCACGGCGTGATCACAATGAGCCAAGAGACATACGCCGTTGTGGTCGAGCTCAATGGTCAGTTCGTGGAGGACCACCGACCGCTGCCACACGGCGAATATAAGACCCTGCCAAACAACCCGACCAATGCGGCGACCGGGCGTTTGCACGACTACGCGCCACCCGCCGATACGTCAGCCGAGGTGCTTCGTCTGTGCGACGAATTGGCGTCGGATGAGTTCACCACGGCGCACCCGGTGATTCAGGCCGCTTATGCGCATTATGCCTACGTCTGCATTCACCCGTTCGCCGACGGCAACGGTCGCGTGGCCCGCGCTTTGGCAAGTGCGTTCTTGTATCGCAGGCCGGGCGTCCCGCTGGTGATCTTCGCCGATCAGCGCGCCGCCTACATCGACGTACTAGAACATGCCGATGACGGTCACCCCCAGGATTTCGTGCAGTTTATCGAGCAGCGTGTGATTGACACAGTTCAACTCGTGGAGCTGACAATGGCGAAGCCACCGACACCCGGCACCGACGGAATTGCGTCTCTCACCGCCCGACAAGACGCCGCAGACCTGGTTCGGACTGCCGCGCGACGTGTTGGCCTAGCTTCTGATCGGCTGGCCAGTGTCGCGTCTGAGTATCTACGGCGCGCAGTTGACGGCTATCACCTTCCGCCAGTAATTCAGGTCAACATATCCCGGGAATCTGTCTCTTATCTTGCCGGGGAAGGGCTCTTGCAGAATCCTGGAACGAATCTGCTCGTCCTGCAACTAAACCTTGAAGACATCGAGCGAGAGTACCTAGTACTGCCGAGCGCGCCTGGCACAGGTGGTCCGGAGTTGGTCTTGCGCAACCATCCTGACAATGGTACGAGCCTTGATGTGTGGTTGCGCGAGATCGATCCCACAGAGACGGTCAGCCTCAACCTCAAGCTCGAGGCCTGGGCGTCCAACGAGGCGGCGACGCTTCTAGAAGACGTGAATCAGGCGTTGTTATGAACCACATCACTGAGTCGGTCGTCGAGGAGGCCGTGCTGGATTGGTTTGGGCAGATTGGTTATGAGGCTGCCTTTGGGCCTGATCTAGCAGCCGACGGCAACGTGCAGGAACGGGACTCGCTAGAGCAGGTTGATCTCATGGGTCGCCTCCGTGATGCTGCGCATCGGCTGAACCCTGACCTCGCTGATGCCGTGTTGGACTACGGAAGACAGATTGTTGCGGCACGGTCGCACCAATTGGCGAGGCTGTGGCGATGAGTGATCAGGTAACCCGATCCGACATCGTCATCTACCAGACGGATGATGGCCAAACACGGATCGACGTCCAGATGGTTGACGAGACTGTCTGGTTGTCGCTGGACCAAATGGCTGAGCTGTTTCAGCGGGACAAGTCGACGGTCTCACGGCATATCGCCAACCTGTTCAACGAGGGTGAGTTGGAGCGGGGGCCAGTTGTTGCAGATTTTGCAACGACTGCCGCCGATGGGAAGACCTACCAGGTCGCTTACTACAACCTGGACGTCATCATCTCGGTGGGGTATCGGGTGAAGTCGTTGCGGGGTACGCAGTTCCGGCGTTGGGCACTTGGCATTCTCAAGGAGTACCTGGCAAAGGGTTTCGCCATGAACGACCCGCTGCTGAAGCAAGCGGGCGGCGGCGCCTACTGGCGGGAGCTGCTGGAGCGGATCCGGGACATCCGGTCGTCTGAGAAGGTGTTTTACCGGCAGGTGCTGGACCTCTATGCGACCAGCGTCGACTACGACCCGCGCGCGGCTGTCAGCGTGGAGTTCTTCAAGATCGTGCAGAACAAGATGCATTACGCCGCTCATGGCCACACCGCCGCCGAAGTGATCAAGGACAGGGCAGATGCTGGTCGTCCGTTCATGGGTTTGACGGTGTTCGACGGTGCGCGTCCCCACCGCAGCGAGGTGGTTGTGGCGAAGAACTACCTGACCGAGGACGAGTTGGCGACATTGAACCGCATGGTGTCGGCCTTCCTCGACCTGGCCGAACTGCGGGCCATGCAGCACGTTCCAATGCATATGAGCGACTGGATCGCGGAGTTGGACGACTTCGCTTCTCGGTACGGTAAGGGTGTGCTCCCTGGCCCAGGCAGCGTCAGCCACGAAGCTGCCGTCGACCACGCTGGTGCCGAGTACGACGAGTACCTGAAGCGATTGGCGGCAGATGTGTCGCCATCAGAGCGTGACTATCTGGACGCCATTAAGGCGACCCAGAAACAACTCGAACGATCAGAGACGACATGAAACACATCACAGAGTCTGTAGTTGAGGCCGCCGTCCTGGAGTGGTTTGGGCAGCTTGGGTATGGCGTGGCCTACGGGCCCGATCTAGCGCCCGAGGGTGTTGCGCAGGAGCGGGACTCGTTCGAGAACGTGTTCTTGGACGGGCGGTTGCGTGAGGCGGCGCGCCGTCTGAATCCGGGGCTTGAGCCGGGCGTGTTGGATGAGGCCGTGGGCCGTTTGGCACGGGCAGAGTCGCAGAACCCCGTGGCAGAGAACGCTCGCATCCACCAGTTGTTGGTGGACGGTGTGCCGGTGGAGTATCGGGATGCGGATGGCGGCTTGCGGACAGTGCGGGTGCGTCTGATCGACTGGGACGAACCCGAGGAAAATGATTGGCTGGCGGTCAATCAGGTGAGCGTGGTGGAGAACCACCACAATCGCCGTCCTGATGTGGTGGTGTATGTGAACGGGCTGGCGTTGGGGTTGTTCGAGTTGAAGAATCCCGGCGATGAGAATGCGACGTTGAGGAAGGCGTGGCAGCAGATTCAGACGTATCGGGCCGAGATTTCCTCGGTGTTTGCGGCGAACGCGGTGACGGTGATTTCGGATGGCACGTCGGCGGCGATGAGTTCGTTCACGGGCGCGTTTGAGCATTATGCGCCGTGGAAAACGATTGACGGGCACGAGGTCGTCACGGACCGTCCGGCCCTGGAGGTGCTGGTCAAGGGCGTGTTCGAGAAGGCGCGATTCTTGGATTTGGTGCGTCATTTCGTCGTTTTCTCCGATGAGACGGTAACCGACCCCAAGACAAAGCAGCGGGTGAAGACGCTGGTGAAGCGGGTGGCGAAGTATCACCAGTATTGGGCGGTCAACGCTGCTGTTGAGTCGACGGTGCGGGCATCCCAGCCGGATGGCGACCGGCGTGGCGGGGTGGTGTGGCACACGCAGGGGTCGGGCAAATCGTTCGAGATGGTGTTTTATGCGGGCAAGGTCATGCGCGACCCCCGCATGGGCAACCCGACCCTAGTGTTCATCACCGACCGCAACGACCTGGACGACCAGTTGTACACGGAGGTGTTCGCTCCGGCGTCGGTGTTGCCGGAGCGGCCCGTCCAGGCCGATTCGCGGGCCCAGTTGCGGGGCCTGTTGCGGCGCGCGTCGGGTGGGATCGTGTTCACGACGTTGCAGAAGTTCGCGCCCGACGACGGCGACCGCAACCCGGTGCTGACGGACCGGCGCAACGTTGTGGTGGTGGCCGATGAGGCCCACCGTTCGCAGTACGGGTTCGGCGAAACGCTAGACAAGCACGGGCATCTGAAGGCGGGTTTGGCACAGCATCTGCGCGACGCGTTGCCGGGTGCGACGTATCTGGGGTTCACGGGCACGCCGATCGAAACGTCGGATAAGTCGACGCGCTCCGTGTTCGGCGATTACGTCGACGTGTACGACTTGACCAGGGCCGTCGAGGATGGCGCGACGGTGCCGATCTACTACGAGTCCCGGCTGGCGAAAGTGCAGTTGTCGTCGGCTGACATGGCGAGTATCGACGAGTTGGCCGACGAGATCACGTCTGAAACCGACGAGGCGTCCGCGTCGAAGGCGAAGTCGCGCTGGTCGAGGCTGGAAGCCGTCGTCGGCGCAGAGGACCGGCTCGATTTGATCGCCGCCGACATCGTGCAGCATTGGGAGAAACGGCGGGCGGCGTTGCTGGGCAAGGCGATGGTGGTGGCGATGAGCCGACGGATCGCGGTGCGGCTGTATGAGAAGATCACCGCGCTTCGGCCCGACTGGCATTCCGACGACCCGGCCCAGGGCGTGGTCAAGGTCATCATGACCGGCTCGGCCACCGACGAGGCGTCCTTCCAGCCGCACATCCACCCCCGCGATCAACGGGAACTGATCAAGGCCCGCATGAAAGACCCGAACGACCCGCTGCAGATGGTGATCGTGCGCGACATGTGGCTGACGGGGTTCGACGCGCCCAGCCTGAACACGATGTACGTCGACAAGCCGATGCAGGGCGCCGGCCTGATGCAGGCGATCGCCCGGGTCAACCGGACGTTCCGCGACAAGCCGGGCGGGCTGATCGTCGACTACATCGGCCTATTCGCCAACCTGCAAGACGCGCTGGCCGTCTATTCACCATCCGACCAGGAACAGGCCGGCGTGCCCATCGGCCAGATCATCGACGCGATGCTGGAAAAACACGACATCGTGAAAGGCATCCTGCACGGCTGTCCCTACGACTCATCCCCCACCCTGTCGGCGACGGCGCTACTGGCCGAACACGCGCGGGTGCTGGACTTCGTCATGGCGGACCCTGGACGCACCGAACGGTTCAACGACCAAGTGCTCGGGTTAGCGAAGGCGTACGCCCTGGCCGGGGCCAGCAGCGAAGCCGCCGAAATCCGTGACGACGTGCGGCTGTTCACCGACGTGCGGGCCGCGATCCTGAAGATCCAACACCCCGACTCCGGGCGTGGCGGCGTCGGCGCGGTCGAGATCGACACCGCCATCGGCCAGTTGGTCAACGAAGCCGTCGCCGCCGACGAAGTCATCGACATCTACAAACTCGCCGGAATCGACACCCCAGAATTGTCGCTGCTATCCGACGAATTCCTCGACACCCTGTCCCACAAGCCCCAGCCGAACCTCCAGTTGGCCCTGCTGCGCAAGCTGATCGGCGACCAAATCCGCACCGTCTCGCGCACCAACATCGTCACCTCCCGCAAATTCTCCGAACAGTTGCAACAAGCCGTCAACGCCTACACCAACCGCTCGCTGTCCACCGCCGAAGTCATCGCCCAACTGGTCGAACTGGCCAAAGACATGCGCGCCGACGCCGACCGCCCACAAAAACTCGGCCTGTCGGTCGCCGAGACCGCGCTGTACGACGCCATCGTCCAAAACGACGCCGCCGTCCTCCAAATGGGCGACGACACCCTCAAACACATCGCCATCGACCTCGTCCACGCGGTCCGCTCGTCGGTCACCATCGACTGGACCGTCAAGGAATCCGTCCGGGCCACCATGCGCGCCAGAATCAAACGCCTCCTGGCGAAATACAAATACCCGCCAGATAAAGAAGCCAAAGCCGTCGAATTAGTCCTCGAACAAGCCGAACTCATCGCCGGAACCGGCGATCAACAACAGGCCGAAAGATAAGCAATCTCGCGGGAGGATTCGCCCCTTGATCCCGTCGCGGCAAAGGGTCGGCTGTCTGGTTCGCGCAGCCGCCGTTGTGATACGTCACACCGGATAGGGCCAACCGTCATCAATGCGACAATGGTCGGGTGATGATGACGGTGTCGTTGAGCGGGCCTGATGCGGACGGGCTCAGCTTCTTGCTGTTCAAGCACCCCGACCGCGTGCAGGCGTTCGAGCTGCCGTTCGGGCAGGCGACGGTGTTCTACCCCGAATCCTCGCCGACGCGCTGCACGGCGGCGTTGCTGCTGGAGGTCGACCCGATCGGCATGGTCCGCCGACGCGGGCAGGGCGGGTTGTCGCTGGTCGATTACGTCACCGACCGGCCATATGCGGCCTCGTCGCTGCTGGCCGTGGCGCTCGGGCGCGTGTTCAAGACCGCGATGTCCGGACGCTGCGACGCACGGCCCGAGCTTGCCGAACAGCCGTTGCCGTTGGAGATCCATGTGCCCGCCGTCCCCGACCGGCTGCCCGCCGACCCTGACCGGCCCGATCTGGTGCGCCGCCTGTTCGAGCCGTTGGGCTGGCACGTCGAGACGAAACGAACCGATCTCGCTGCCGGATGGGGTCCGGCGCCCTATGTGAACCTCCACCTGACCGGATCGGTGCGGCTGGCGGACGCGCTGACGCACCTGTACGTTCTGCTGCCGGCGCTGGATGGCCGCAAGCACTACTGGGTCGGCGCGGACGAGGTCGACAAGCTGCTGCGGCACGGCGAGGGCTGGCTGGCCACGCACCCCGAACGCGCGCTGATCCTGCGCCGGTCGTTGGCCTTCAACCGCTCGTTCGTCGACGACGCCACCGCGCGACTGGACACGTTGGACGACCAACTGCCCGACGACGCCCTTGCGGACGACGAAACGGACACGAGCCTTCCCGACGAAACGGACACGGACCTGGCCGACGAGACCCCCTCGCAGCCACCCGACGCCACCGCCCCACACCCGACCACTCAGCCCGCTCCCGCCGACCAGGCCGACCAGCCCACCCCAGCCGACCAACCCAACCCCGCTCCCACGCTGCGCGACCAACGCCTGCGCGCCGTCCTGGACGCGCTGGCCGAGACCGGCGCGCACCGGGTCGTCGATCTGGGCTGCGGCGAGGGCTTCTACCTGCGCACCCTGCTGGCCGACCCCACCGTCACCGAACTGGTCGGCGTCGACGTGTCCGCGCGGGAACTGGCGTTCGCCGAGCGCCGTCTGCACCTCGACCGGCTTCCCGAACGCCAGCGCGCCAAGTTAACCCTCAAGCAGTCGTCGGTCACCTACCGCGACGGGTCGCTGTCCGGCTATGACGCCTGCCTGCTGGTCGAGGTCGTCGAGCACATCGAGCCCGACCGGCTGGGCTCCCTGGAAGCCAGCGTGTTCGACGCGGGCCACGCCCACGTCATCGTCACCACCCCGAACCGGGAGTACAACGCGGTCTACGGCATGGACCCCGGCACCGTCCGCCATCCCGACCACCGCTTCGAGTGGACGCGCGCCGAGTTCGCCGACTGGGCCACCGGTGTCGCGCAACGTCACAGCTACGAGGTCGACTTCCGCGACGTTGGGGCGCCTGACCCCGACGCGGGACCACCCACCCAAATGGCCGTGTTCACCGCCACACAAAGGCAGGACTAACGATGAGCCAGCGAGGATGGACGGAGCGAACGGAATGCCGAGGGCGGGTTGCGGGTATTCGTTCGCGAGCGTGGATGGGCCTGGCCGTCCCGCCGACGCTTGCGTCAGCGGGGCTGGTTGCGAGTGAACGAATGCCCACGACCCGCCCGACCCCAGCAGAATGCGAAGGTGAGTGATGACGGATCCCACTGAACTGCACGTCCCCGAACTGTGCCTCGTGGCCCTGGTCGGCGTCTCCGGCTCGGGCAAGTCGACGTTCGCCGCCCGCGCGTTTGCGCCCTACGAGGTGATCAGTTCCGACTTCTGCCGCGGGTTGGTCAGCGGCGACGAGAACGACCAGTCGGCCTCCGACGACGCCTTCGACGTGCTGCACCACATCGCGGGCAAGCGGCTCGACCGGGGCCTGCTGACCGTCGTCGACGCCACCAACGTCTCCAAACAGGGCCGCGACGCGCTGGTGGCGCTGGCCCGCGACCACGACGTTCTCCCGGTGGCGATCGTCCTCGACGTGCCCACGGATCTGGCGATCGAACGCAACCGGACCCGCCCCGACCGAACGTTCGGCGACGGCCCCATCCGGCGGCAGGCGTCGATGCTGCGCCGCAGCGTGAAGGGCCTGGCCAAAGAGGGCTTCCGGGGCGTCCACGTCCTGCACAGCGCCGACGAGGTCGACGCCGCCCGCATCGTCCGCGACAAGCTGTTCACCGACTTCCGCGACCACCACGGCCCCTTCGACGTGATCGGCGACGTGCATGGCTGCCTGGACGAGTTGCTGGAACTGCTGGGCACCCTGGGCTACACGGTCACCCCCGACGCCGAGGGGCACCCCGCCGACGCGCACCACCCCGACGGGCGCACGGTGGTGTTCGTCGGCGACCTGGTGGACCGGGGCCCGTCCACCGTCGGCGTCCTGAAGCTGGCGATGGGGATGACGGCGGCAGGGCACGCGTTGGCCGTTCCCGGCAACCATGAGGCGAAGCTGATCCGGGCGCTGGACGGCCACAACGTCAAGACCTCCCACGGCCTGGACGGCACCTTGGCCCAACTGGCCCAAGAAGCGCCCGAGTTCGCCGCCCAGGTGCGCGACTGGTGCTACGGCCTGGTCTCCCACCTCGTTCTCGACGACGGACGGCTGGTGGTCGCCCACGCCGGCCTGAAACAGGCATACCACGGGCGCGCGTCGGGACGGGTGCGGGCGTTCGCGCTGTTCGGCGACACCACCGGCGAAACCGACGAGTACGGCCTGCCCGTCCGTCTGCCGTGGGCCGACGAATACCGGGGGCGCGCCCTGGTGGCCTACGGGCACACGCCCGTCCCGGACCTGGAGTGGATCAACAACACGATCTGCCTCGACACGGGCTGCGTCTTCGGCGGCAAGCTGTCCGCGCTGCGCTACCCCGAGCGCGACACCGTCAGCGTGCCCGCCCGCGTCGTCTACTACGAGCCCATCAAGCCGATGGTCGCGCCCACACGCCCCGCCGACGAACTGCGGATCGAGGACGTGCTGGGCCGCCGGTCGGTCGAGACGAGCACGCTGGGACGGGTGAGCGTCACCGCCGAGAACGCCGCAGGCGCGCTGGAGGTCATGAGCCGGTTCGCGCTCCCGCCACGGCTGGTGCCCTACCTGCCGCCGACGATGTCGCCCGTGGCCACGTCGGCGCGCGACGGCTACCTGGAATACCCCGACGAAGCCTTCAGCCAGTTCGCGCAGTGGGATGTCGGCAGCGTCATCTGCGAGGAAAAGCACATGGGCTCGCGCGCCGTGGTGTATCTGCGCGGCGACGGCGGGGCGGTCTACACGCGGACGGGCCGGGCGTTCTTCGGCCCGGACTTGACGCGGGAATTCCTCGACCGCGTCTGGCGGGCCGTGCGGGCGGCGGGCGTCGACGCCGAACTGGGCGCTGACTGGCTGCTGCTCGACGCCGAACTGCTGCCCTGGTCGGTCAAGGCCGGGGGCTTGCTGCAGGAGCACTACGCGCCGGTGGGGGCCGCAGCGTGCCTGGCGTTGCCGGTGGCCGTCGAGGCGCTGCGGGCGGCGGCGTCGCGCGGCATGGACGTGGCCGATCTGCTGGACCGCACGGTCGAACGCCTGGCGGACGCCGACGCGTACGACGCCGCCTGGCAGCGCTACGCCTGGCCGACCGACGGGCTGAACGGCGTCCAGGTGGCCGTGTTCCAGGTGTTGGCCGCCGGGGGCGAGAGTTTCGCAGGACGCGACCACCTGTGGCATCTGGGGATCGCCGACCGGCTGGTGGAGGCCGACCCCGAGTTGTTCCGTCCCACGCGGCGGCTCGTCGTGGACGTGGCCGAGGAGGATTCGCGGGCTGAGGGCGTCGCCTGGTGGCTGGAGCTGACCGGAAGCGGCGGCGAGGGCATGGTGGTCAAACCGTTGGCGAACCTGTCCCGCACTGCACGGGGCACGCTGGTCCAGCCCGGCCTCAAGGTGCGCGGGCGCGAATACCTGCGCATCATCTACGGCCCCGACTACACCCTGCCCGACAACCTCACCCGACTGCGCGACCGCAACCTGGGCCGCAAGCGCTCGTTGGCGTTGCGCGAATACGCCCTGGGCCTGGAATCCATCGACCGCCTGGTGGCCAACGAACCCCTGTGGCGCGTCCACGAAGCAGTCTTCGCCGTCCTAGCCCTAGAGTCCGAGCCCGTCGACCCGCGTTTGTAAAAGAAAATCCCCGCCAATCCCTCAGGACGGCGGGGCAGAATGCGACCATCATATCGCTGCTCATCGCATCAGCGCAGTTGGCGATTTTCTCTGTGACATGGTGTGCCACTAAGAACACGCGCTTAGTGTCTGGTCGGCACGACAAACCACAGCCATCCGGTGGGAACGCAGACGCGCGTCATTCGTGGTAGTGAAACCGGGCTGCGATAATCGAGACCGTGTCGGCTTCGACGACATAGACCAGGCGGTGTTCGTCGTCGATGCGCCGGGACCAGGCCCCTGCGAGGTCATATTTCAAGGGCTCGGGCTTGCCGATGCCCGCGAAGGGGTGGAGCAGGATATCGTCGACGACCCGAATGACACGCGCGAGTTTGGCGCGATCATTGGCCGCCCAATAAAGCATGTCGTCCCACGCGTCTGACGTGAAGGCGGCTTTCATAACGCGGCCAGATCGTGGGCGACGACTCGTCCGGCGCGGGCATCCGCGAGCGACCGACGCAGGCGCGCCGCGTTGGCTGGATTCGACAGCAGGTAGGAGGTCTCGACCAGCGAGTCGTATTCGTCGGCGGCCATGATGACGACGTTGCCATGTTTGGAAACGACTTCGACCGGCGACTGCCCGCCAGCGATCTGTTGGATGAGCGGGAAGAACCCCCGGCGGGCGTCACTCGCGGTGATCGCTGACACGTCAACTCCTTCAGTACGCTATCTAGTACCTCATAGAGTACTAAATCTCGCACTCAATACCAAGGACCTCAGCGTGGCGTAGCCTCCTTCGTCGAGGAGCGACGGATGCCCAGCGAGGTTATCATGTGACAGTTCCAGCGGTGAGCAAAATTGTGATGCAAAGCCAACCGGCAACTTCGATTCCCCCAACCCGCCCATCGTTGACCGACAATCCCGCAGCACGTTGACGCATCCCGTCGTGCCGTGGCTATGCTGAAAGCGGCATTCGTTTGGGCTGGGCAGTCGTTCCGCACCGCTGTACAGGAGAGCACATGGCCACGAGAAAGCGGTTCGACGTCGAGATCCCCGACGGACAACATCTTGGGTTTTCACGGGATACCGATGGGGCCTATCGAGCGCACCTTTTCGACAATGCGACAAATGACCTCGTTGGGCACGCTGAGCTATTTGAGCCCGAGGAAGGCGTGGATTCATCAGACGAGTGGCATACATATTCATCAGATTCATCCACCAGAGACCACGAATTTCAGCTTGACGAAGAAACGACCAAGCAACTGGAAGAACTCGGCGAGTTACTCGGCGAACTCGTGGTTCTTGGCATCATCGCTGCTGCTAAAACTGCCGCGCCACACCTCAAGAAGTGGTGGAACAGCCACGTAATTCCGGCCATTGCCTCAGCCCCGGGCAAAATCAAGTCAGCGCGAAGCCGGGCCATCCGACGACGTAAGGCGCACCATCCTGAACCTGTCCCTGAAAATGGCCTCTTGCTGGCCGACCCCGCGCCAGACTTCCGGAGGGTTGATGATGTGCTCGAAGCGCTCAAGGTCAAAATGAGCAGTGCCGAGGCACGCGAACGTCTCGCTGCAGCACTGATAGCCAGGGAATTTTACGACGAGCAGATGCGATTGTTATGCAACGCGAGGATTGTCGATGATCGAGAAACCTTGGAATTGGCATCCGCCATGAAGGCGCTCACACCTGATCAAGTCGGTGACACCATCAAGCTGATGCTCGAAAGAGACCCATCGCTGCTGAACCGCGAAACCTTGAACGAAGTCGGGAAACTCCTGGGCAGCCGACGAGACGGCAGCGCACACACGTCGTTCGTGAGCGAAACGGTCAGGAAAGTGCTCGACCCAGCACCAATCGAGCCGAAATCTCAGCGCGAGTCGCCGTCGTCGGGCAGCAGCGTGAAATAGGACGGGCCGTTGAGCGGCTTGACCGCTCGATAGTCCTGGTCGAGTGTGGCGATGAGGGTCGTTTCCTTTTTGGCGGCAGCGATCACGTTCATCGCGTCGGCCAAATCCAACGAGCCAGGTTTCGGCTTTTTGCGCCGCAGCGCCCCCTCGTAGCGACCGATCAAATCGTGGGCCATCGCGTAGTCGGCGGCATCAAGGTGGGCTAGTTCATAGAAACCGTTGGCGATGTCGGCCAGGAAATCCGACGCGGCCTGCGGATAGCCCGCCGCAGCGAGCAAGTAATACGTCTCGGTGGCGACGTGCGGCGTCACGAAGGCGTGGGTCGCATCGGTCAACAACCGGAAACACTCGTCATGGCGAGGCTCGCTGGACACGACGGCCGCGACGATCACGGACGTGTCCGCGACGACCCTCATCGGCCAAAACCCTCCATGAGCCGGTCGGCACGCTCCAGCACGGGCGCCCCGACGGCGTGAGCCGTCATCGCAGGACGTTTGCGCAAATGTTGGGCAACCACTTGCTCAATGCCGTCGCGGATCAATTCCGCCTGCGAACGACCCGTGAGGCTGACGACTTTCTCCAGGTCGGCCTTTTGCGCTTCGTCCAGATACACGCTCGTCTTCACCATAAGGCAACCATACCCTACATATGGGTGGCATAGCAGGTATGTCCCCACGCGACACTATGGCCCCAACAATGCTGCCGGGACGACGTGAACGCCGTCGTCGCGCGTGAACGCCCAGGGGCCTGTCGTCACACACACCTTCGTGACGCGGTAGGCGGGAAGCACCGATTCGAGCCAGTTCAGATGGCGGACATCCCGTCCGTCGACGCTGCGCGCGAGCTTGACCTCGATGGCGACGACCCGATCACGGCGGGTCACCAGAAAGTCCACTTCGTGTTGGCCGTTGGCTGTGCGCAGATGCGACAGCCGCGCGTCGCAGGCTTGGGCATAGGTCTGGAGGTTGAGCGCGACCAACGCCTCGAACAGCCGCCCGAGCAGCGGACCGGCCTGCGGACCAAGCGGATCGAGGCGTGAGCCCGCCACCAATGTCACGTCGTCAACGTCAAGCAAGCGGGTCGCCAATGCCGGGTCGGCGAGGAAATGTTTGGGCGACGACGCCAGGGGCACGCCCGGACCGTTCGCCACCGGCCTCCAGGCTGGCACCGGATCGAGCATCCACAAGGACGCCAACGTGTCCCGGTAGGCCAGCGCGGTCGATTTCGCCGGCTTGTCCGATTCGCCTGTGGTCGCGGCGTCGAGTATCGCGTTGTAGCTCGACGTGCTTCCCGTGGCCAACGCATAGCCGCGCATCCAGCCCAGCAGCGCTTCGGGTTTGCGGACCATGAGGCCCTGGTCGGGAAATTCCTTCGTGACGATCGCATCCACATACCCGTCGAGCGCGCGACTTCGGGCCTTGGACGACCCGAGACTGCGGATCGCCGGGAAACCAGACGCGGTGATTTCCGCGACGTAGTCGGCGAGGCCGGCCTCGGTCGCACCCCCGACCTCGGCCCCCGAGCCGTTGACGAGTTCCGCCACGCTGACGCTCGGACGGTCGAAATCGCGTTCGGCCAACGACAACGGGCGCATCCGCATCGACACAATCCGGCCAGCCCCCGAGTGCATGGGCACGTCGCGCGGGGCCGCGCTGCCCGTCAACAGGAATCTGCCGGGGGTGGGGTCCGCGTCGACCCACTCGCGAACGTCGTCCCAAATCCTGGGAACCCGCTGCCATTCATCGATCAGGACGGGCGGTGCCGCCTTCTCGATGACATCGGTGCCGCCCGCCAGATTCTGCGCCACTTCGGCGCGTGCCAGCCGAAACTCGGACGACACCAGGCGCTGGGCCGTCCGGGTCTTGCCAACGGCCTTCGGCCCTTCGACCACCACAGCCGGCAAGGTCGCAAGGTCGTCGCGCAATCGCGCGTCGAGAATCCGGGGCACGTAGGGCGTCTCAGGCATCCGGGAACCTCCGACCAGTCATCCTCACCGGTTTCTATCAGTCATTTCCACCGCATTCTACTAGTCCGATTCACCGATTTCTACCAGCCTGTTTCACCGATCTCTACCAGTCGTTTTCACGCCTCTTACTAGCCCATTTCTCGGGCGAACGCGTCGTCGAGCGCCTGGTGGGCCTCCTGGGGGGTCAGCCCCAACTGGCGGGCTACCCGGGCCAACTGGTCGACGGCGTCGTCGAAGGCTGTGGGACGCCGGTCGTCCGGCTGCGCGACGACGATGGTGCCGTGGCGGCCCGAGCTGGCCACCAGGCCGTCCCTGGCCAACACCTCGTACACCTTCGCGACGGTGCCGCGCGCCAAGCTCAGGTCGGAGGCCAGGTGCCGGATGGCGGGCAGTTGCGTGCCGACGGCGAGCTGGCCGGAGACGACCAGCAGCTCGATCTGCGAGCGCAACTGTTCGAACAGCGGGACCGCCGATGTGGCATCCAACGAGACGATCACGCGGACCACCCGCGCGGCGCCCGTCCGGAACTGCGCAGCAACGCCACGACCGACGCGACCAGGCACACCGCCTCGACGGCGAATACCGCCGCGCCGAGGCTACCCGTGCCGTCCGTCGGGTTGAACGCGGACACGGCCCACCCGAACCCCAGCACCGCGCCCGACAGTTCCAGCCAGGCCACGCTCGTCCCCGCGAACGCTCGCAACCGCTGGTCGACCTCGTCCACCAGGTCGTCGGTGAACCGGGGACGGTCGGTGACGGCGGCCTGCGTCGCCTCGGCAAGCCCGACGATGACCACCGCGAGCACCGCGCCCCCGATCGAGCCCGCCTTGCCCCAGACCACCGTGGCCACCACCGCGACGACGACGCACGCCAGCGCCACCGCCCGTGCCGTCCACGTCAACCCCGGACGCGGCCTGGACGGACGGGCTTCCAGGCGGGCCTCGCGCCGCGCGCCGCCCCGCCGTCGCAGACGATAGGTCTCGCCCGCGAGCGTGCCCAGCGTCGCGCCAGCCAACACCCCGACCAACAAGTCGGCGCCGATGGGACCGTTGCCGATGCCGACCGTCACCCCTGCGGCGTCGGGCTGCCACCGGATCGCGGCCACCAACGTCACCGCCAAACCGGCGACCCATCCCAGGGTGCGCGTGCGCCAGTGCCGTCGCAGATACTTCTCATAGACCACATGGGCCCTCACGTCCGCAAAATCCCCGGCGAGCCAGTCCACGTCCTTGGGGCGCACCCGCATGGCGAACGTCGCGATGGCGCCGACCACGGCCACGACGAACGCGACGACGACCAACAGGACCACCGCGACGGCGAGCCTCGACGCCAGGCTAGCCATGAGACCTCCTCGCCATCCCCGTCTTGGCCGCCGCGACCGCCCCAACGACCAGCACGCCCACCGCGATCCTGGACACCGGACTGAGCATGTGACCGCCTCCTCGGGACTCAATAGCGTTTGTCACATTGTCATAGTACTATGTGACTATGACGACCGCCACTCCCCCCACCAGCGCGTCTATGGGTACCGATGGGCCATCCGTCCAGGAGCAACTCGACGCGCTCCTGCCCGGACGTTCGATTCGGCGGGTCGTCGGTTGGGTGGCCGTGGTGGTGATCGCGCTGGTCTGCGCATGGGTCGCGCCGGTCGCCGCCAATCCGGGCGTCCAGTTCACGGGTTCCGCGACCGGCGGGTACGTTTCCGGCACGGCCTTCACCATGCAGGCCATGGACATCTCGACCAACGCGTGGCCGTCCGCGACCATCACCGCTATGGGTGACATGCGCGGCGTCACCCCTGCTGCGGCGTGGATCGTCACGCAAGACCAGGCCGACCAGTTCTTGGCCGCCAACGTGACGTCCAAACCAACCACGGCCACCGACCTCCTGGCGGCGATATCGGCCCAGGGCGTCCCCGTGGCGTCGTTCCATGCCCTTCCCACCACGATCCCCGCCGGCGCGGACAACATCCTGCTCGTGGTGTGGCAGATTTCCGATTGCGACCAGGCCATCGCCGGGGAAAAAGACGCGATGCACGTCTGGGTGCGGTCGTATGTCGGGACCGAAAGCATCGTCCAGCTCACCCAAGAGGGAATTGGCATCGGCCCCTTGTGGTCCGACAGCCGCGACGACCTGAAACAGTCCGGGATCGTCTGCCCCTGACGTCCGACGTCATGCGAGTTTCGGAGAGCGGTCTCAATTCAACGGGCTCTCTGCAGCGTCTCATACACTTCACATACATCTAGATATACAATTCGTGTATGTCATGGTCATCTGACGACCTTTTCGCCGTCTTGTCGGATCTGCGCAGACGTGGGGGTGACTCGACCTTGGTCGAAGTGAAACTCGCTTCCGGCGGCATCCCATCATTGGCTGAGACGTTGAGCGCCTTCGGCAATATGCCTTCGGGTGGGACAGTGATCCTCGGAGTGGAGGAAAGCGCAGGCTTTGCGATCACCGGCGTCGCCGACATCGCATCCTTGGAAGCTGGCATCGCAGCACAGGCCCGCACAGCCGTGTCGCCTCCCGTTCACACAGACTTCGACGTGGTGGACATCGAGGGCAAGAGCGTTCTGGTTGTCACGGTCACCGGCCTCCCGGCAGCCGACAAGCCGTGCCGGACACATGGAAAAGCGTACTTGCGGCAGGCGGACGGCGACTATGCGATGTCTGCGCAAGAGATCGCACAAATGGTGACCATGCAGGATCGCCCACGTCATGATGCGGTCGTGATGGAAGGGTCCGCGATTGATGATTTGGACGCCGAACTGACTAACAGATTTCTGGCCGAGTCACGAGCCTCGTCGCGTCGCTTGGCGGAGCACAATGACGGCGAGGTCCTTCGGCTCCGGAATGTGGCACGTCAGACTGGCCTGACGCTGGCAGGGCTGTACGCGATGGGGTCGTACCCACAACAATTCGCCCCATGCCTGGCCGTGACCGCAGCCGCAGCGCCAATTGCCGATGGCCAGCGAATTTCGGATTTGGCACATCTTTCTGGTCCGATTCCCGATCTGCTGGAACAAAGCGTCGATTGGGTACGACGCAACACGCGCACAGCCGTAGCGTTCGGCGCAGACGGGCACGGCGTCGACCAGCCGGAGATTCCGCTGGTCGCGGTACGAGAGTTAGTCGCCAATGCGCTTATCCATCGAGATTTGTCACCCTGGACACAGTCGAAAGGTGTAGAAATCCGGCTGCTTCCCGACCGGCTTGTTGTCACCAACCCTGGCGGATTGTGGGGCGTTAGCCGGGAGCAATTAGGCACACCCAGGGGCAAATCGGCTGTCAATGAGTTCCTGTATGACATGTGCCGTTCGATCCGAACGGATTCGGGTCACCGCATTGTCGAAGGAGAGGGTGGGGGTATCCGCGAAGCTATCCAGGCGCTCAGGCAAGCCGGTCTGGCAGAACCCATTTTCGTTGACACAGGAGTGTCGTTCACGGCAATCATCTACCGGCCGGCAACAGCTTTGCCGCCGACGCCGTCCATGGGGGCATCACACTCGCCTTGGCCAGCCGCCGCAGGCAATGCCCAAACTGTGCTCGCCGCGTTGGCTGGCAACCCCTGTTCGATCCTGGAACTGACCCAACGAACTGGGCTCACTCGCAGACAAGTCAAATACGCGCTGGATCGTCTGGTGGAATCAGGCCAGGTCATTATCAATGGCGGGCAAGGCAATCGCTTCACCACCTACCGATTGGCATGACCCAGAACACGTTCCCCTCGCCGATCCCGGGATCGGGCCTGCGCCGCTACCCGGCCACCTCGGCGGCGAGCAGGGCGTCGCGCGCGTCGCGCCGGGTCTTTTGCTTGTCCGGGTCGGGGACGGGGACGGCGGCGATCAGCTTGCGCGTGTAGTCCTGCTTCGGGTGGCGCAGGATCTCCTGGGCCTCGCCCTCCTCCACCAGGTGGCCCAGGTGCATCACCGAAATCCTGGACGCGACGGCCTCCACCACGGCCAGGTCGTGCGAGATGAACAGGCACGCGAACCCGTGCTCGCGTTGCAGGTCGCGGAACAGGTCCAGCACGGTGGCCTGCACCGACACGTCCAACGCGCTCGTGGGCTCGTCGGCCACCAGCAGCGCGGGCTTCAGCGCCAACGCCCGGGCGATGCCGACCCGCTGCCGCTGGCCGCCGGACAGTTCGTGCGGGTAACGGTTGCGCAGCATCGTCGGCAACTGCACCTGGTCGAGCAGTTCCTCGACCATGCGGTCCAACTGCTTCCCCTTGGCCACGCCGTTGAGCTTCAACGGCTCCCCGATGGACTCGCCGATGGGGAACCGGGGGTTCAACGACGAGCCCGGATCCTGGAACACCATCGACACGTCGCTGCGGGCCTGCCGAAGCGTCTTGGTGGTCGCGTGGAACAGTTCGATGCCGGCGACCTTCAGCGACCCGGAGTGGACCGGGATCAGCCCGACAGCCGCGCGCCCGATGGTCGTCTTCCCCGATCCGGATTCGCCGAC
>Ga0123357_10000435_pt1 | contig 40144 bp, 36 predicted proteins | sample TergutEmb28metaG_FD_89873 | JGI IMG/M metagenome (GOLD analysis project Ga0123357, IMG submission 89873) | Embiratermes neotenicus P4 segment gut microbial communities from Petit-Saut dam, French Guiana - Emb289 P4 | ecosystem: Host-associated > Arthropoda: Insects > Digestive system > Gut ...
GTAGGTATAGGATAACAGAATGAGAACGGTGATCATAGGTGGCGTCGCGGGTGGGATGTCAGCGGCGACCCGGCTGCGGCGACTGGCGGAATCGATGGACATCGTGGTCGTCGAGCGCGGTCCTTATGTGTCTTTCGCGAACTGTGGCCTGCCCTACTACATGGGCGGGGTGATCACTGACCGGGACGCGCTTCTGGTGCAGACCCCGGCCAGCCTGCGCACGCGGTTCAACCTCGACGTGCGCGTCAACACCGAGGCCACCGCGATCGACCGGGCCAACCAGTCGGTGCGCCTGGTGGACCACGAAACTGGGCGCGAGTACACCGAGCGCTACGACCACCTGGTGCTCGCCACCGGCGCCGAGCCGCGCGCGCTGGGCCTTGCCGGGGACATCCCGATCCACGGGCTGCACACCATCGCCGACGCCGACGCGCTGGTCACCCGGCTCGGCTGCCCCGCCGCGGGCGCCCGCGCGGTGGTGATCGGCGCCGGGTTCATCGGGCTGGAAGTGGTGGAGAACCTGGTCCATCGGGGCGTCGAGGTCACCGTGGTCGAGTACGCCAGCCACGTCCTGCCCCCGCTGGACGCGGAGATGGCCTACCCGGTGCAGCAACGCCTGGCCAAGCACGGGGTGACCGTGCGCACCAATGCCTCCGTGGCGAGCATCGACGGTGGGACCGTGGTGTTGCGCGACGGCACGACGCTGACCGCCGACTTCATCGTCGAAGCGGCCGGGGTGCGGCCCCGCACCGAGCTCGCCGCGGCCGCCGGCCTGGACCTCGACGCGCGCGGCGGAATCCTGGTCGACGAGGTGCAACGGACGTCCGACCCGCGCATCTTCGCGGTGGGCGACGCGGCCAGCAAGTTCGGCCTGGTCGACGACGGCCCGGCGCTGATCCCGCTGGCCGGGCTGGCGAACCGGCACGGGCGCACCGCCGCCGACGCGATCGCCGGCCAGCCGGCCCCGGCCCGCCCCGCACTGGGCACCGGCATCATCGGGGTGCTCGGGCTGACCGTCGCCGCCGTCGGGTGGAGCGAGGAGCGGCTGCGGGCGGCGGGCCGCGCGCACCGGGCGATCCACACCCACCCGCTCAACCACGCCGGCTATTACCCCGGCGCCGAATCCATGGCGCTCAAGCTGCTGGTCGACCCGGACACCGACCGGATCCTCGGCGCGCAAGCCGTCGGCGGCGCCGGGGTGGACAAGCGGATCGACGTCATCGCCACCGCGATGACCGCCGGCCTGCGCGCGTCCGACCTGGCGGACCTGGAGCTGGCCTACGCGCCGCCCTACGGCTCGGCCAAGGACGCGGTCAACATGCTTGGCTACATCGCCCGGAACATAGCCGAGGGCAGCGCCGCGACCACGCAATGGCACGAGCTGGCCGACGCGGTGGCCGCCGGGGCGTTCCTGGTCGACGTGCGCAGCCCCGCCGAGTTCGCCGCCGGCGCCATTCCCGGCGCGGTCAACCTCCCGGTGGACGAGCTGCGCGCCCGCCTTGGCGAGCTGCCGTCGGACCGGACGATCATCGTGCACTGCCAGGTCGGGGTGCGCGCGCACACCGCCGCCCGGATCGTCGCGGCGTCCGGCCGCGCGGTGTCGAACCTGGACGGTGGCTACCTCACCTGGCGCGCCGGGACCGCCGCGTCCAGCTGAGGCCTCGCCGGGCGCGCGCCTCCTCCGGCAGATCTTCGACGCTCAGCTAGCACATGTGCTACCTTGGGACTCGTGGAGACGGCCGGGCTGCGGGAACTTCGCCAGCAGGCGAGCGAGCTCGTCCGCCAGGCGGAATCCGGGCAGACGATCGCGGTCACCGTCAATGGCCGAGCGGTGGCGCAGCTGGGTCCGGCGCGGAGCAACCAGTGGCGCCGGGGCACCGATCTCGCGGCTCTTTTCGACGGCCCCGCGGACTGTGGTTGGGCCGCCGATAGGGAGCTTCTCAACGACGCCGTCGCTGAAGAGCTCCCGGCGTGATCGTCGTTCTGGACACCAGCGTCCTGCTCGGCCCGTCCTGTGACCTGAGCGGTGTCGAGTGCGCGATCAGCGCCATCTCCTTGGCGGAGTTGCACTTCGGCGTTCTCGTCGCGCGCGACCAAGGCACCCGAGCCGAGCGGCTGCGGCGGCTCGCGCTGGTTGAGAAGGCCTTCGACTCACTGCCCGTGGACGATGCCGTCGCGCGCGAGTATGGCCGCCTGGCCGCCGCCGTGGTCGGAGCGGGCCGACAACCCCGGTCCCGGGTCGCCGATCTGTTGATCGCGGCCACCGCGCGCGCCAACAGCGCTGAACTGTGGACCCACAACGTCGACGATTTTCGCGGTCTGGAAGCACTGGTCACGGTCCGGGAGCCCGGCCCTGAGCCCAGCTCCCGCGGGTGACGACGCCTTGGCGCGGCGCCCGCCTCGCCCCGTTGCGCCGGCCGCGGTCGAAGGCGCGCGCCAGCGCCGCTAGCGCGCTGTCGCGTCGCTGGCGTCGGCGCCCGATTAGCGGGCGGCGCTCTTGGCCGCCACCTTGGCGGGTGCCTTCTTCGCGGCTGTCTTCTTAGCCGTTGCCTTAGTCGCGGTGGCCTTTCGCGGCGTCGCCTTGCTCGCGGTCGTCTTCTTCGCCGCGGCCTTGCGGGGCGCCTTCTTGGCCGGGCCACGGGCGCGGCGATCGGCCAGCAGCTCGACGGCGCGCTCCATGGACAGCGTCGCCACATCGTCACCGCGGCGCAGCGAGGCGTTGGTCTCCCCGTCGGTCACATACGGCCCGAACCGTCCGTCCTTGACCACAATCGGCTTGCCGGTCTCGGGGTCGTCGCCGAGCTCGCGCAGCGGGGCCACCGGCGCGGCCCGCCGGCCACGCACCTTGGGCGCGGCGAACAGCGCGCTCGCCTCGTCGAGGGTGACTGTGAACAGCTGCTCCTCGGTCTGCAGCGACCGGGACTCAGCGCCCTTCTTCACGTACGGCCCGTAGCGGCCGTTCTGCGCGGTCACCTCCACGCCGTCCAGTTCGCCGAGCGCGCGCGGCAGGGTGAGCAGCCGGAGCGCGTCCGCCAGGGTGATCGTGTCCAAAGCCATCGACTTGAACAGCGACGCCGACTTCTCCCCATCGGTCACGTACGGCCCGTAGCGGCCGTCCTTCGCGGTGACCTCCCGGCCCTGCGGGGTGGTCCCCAGCGCGTGGTCGGTGGACGGCGCGGACAACAACTCCTCCGCTTTCGCCCGGGTCAGCTCGTCGGGGGCCAGGTCCTCGGGGACGGAGGCGCGGGCGCCCCCCTCGCCGCCGCGCTGCAGGTATGGGCCATACCGGCCGACCCGGACCACCGCGCGCTGATCCGGATCCAGGTTCGGGTCGTCCCAGGGTAGCGGGATGGAGTTCACGCCGCGCGCGTCGATCTCCTCCAGCCGGGAGGCGATGAGGCGTTTCAGCCCGCCCTGCGCGGAGATCCGGGTGGAGTCGGCCCCGGCGCCGTCGTCCGCGCCGAAGTAGAAGCGGCTCAACCATTGCACCCGGGATTCCTCCCCGGCGGCGATCGCGTCCAGATCGTCCTCGACGCTGGCGGTGAAGTTGTAGTCCACCAGCCGGGTGAAGTAGGACTCCAGCAGGCCGACCACCGCGAACGCGGTCCACGACGGCACCATGGTGGCCCCCCGCTTCCACACGTAGCCGCGATCCTGGATGGTCTGCATGATCGTCGCGTAGGTGGACGGGCGGCCCACCCCGAGCTCCTCCATCGCCTTGACCAGCGACGGCTCGGTGTAGCGGGCCGGCGGCGTGGTGGCGTGCTCCTCGGGGTTCAGCGCCCGCGCGGCGAGCGGCTCGCCGCGGCTCAGGCGGGGTAGGCGCTTCTCCTCGTCGTCCTTGTCCGCCGGCTCGTCGGTGTCCTCCACGTAGGCCCGCAGGAACCCGGGGAAGGTGATCGTCCGCCCCGTAGCGGCGAACTCGGCCCGCTCGCCGGCGGAGGACGTGCCGGCCACCCGCACCGACACCGTGGTGCCGACCGCGTCAGCCATCTGTGAGGCCAGGGTGCGCTGCCAGATCAGCTCATACAGGCGGAACTCCTCACCGCTGAGCGCGCGCGCCAGCTGCCCCGGGGTGCGGAAGGTGTCCCCGGACGGGCGGATCGCCTCGTGCGCCTCCTGGGCGTTCTTGACCTTGCGGGTGTAGGCGCGCGGCTGCGCCGGCACATACGACTCGCCGTACAGCTCGCGGGCCTGGGCGCGCGCCGCCGCCACCGCCGTCTCGGACAGGTTGGTGGAGTCGGTGCGCATGTAGGTGATGTAGCCGTTCTCATACAGCCGCTGGGCCACCCGCATGGTCACCGAGGAGGACCAGCGCAGCTTGCGGCCGGCCTCCTGCTGCAGCGTGCTGGTCATGAACGGCGGGTAGGGACGGCGTCGATAAGGCTTCTCCTCGACCCGGCGAACCTCGAACGGCTGACCGTCCAGCCGGGCCGCCAGACCGCGCGCGTCCGCCTCGCCGAGGTGCCGCGCGCCGTTGCCGACCAGGCCGGTCGCGGGGTCGAAGTCGCGACCGGTGGCGACGCGCGCGTCGTCCACCGCGACCAGGGCGGTGGTGAACGCGGCCGGCTCGTCGGGCCGGGGCTCGATCGGCGCGAAGACGCCCTCGATGCCCCAATACTCGGCGGTGACGAAACGCATGCGGGCCCGCTCGCGCTCCACCACCATGCGGGTGGCGACCGACTGCACCCGGCCGGCGGAAAGGCGCGGCAGCACCTTGCGCCACAGCACCGGGCTGATCTCGTAGCCGTAGAGGCGGTCCAGGATCTGCCGGGTGCGCTGGGCGTCCACCAGCCCAGCGTCGATCTCGCGCGGGTTGGCCACCGCGGCGGCGATCGCGGCCGGGGTGATCTCGTGGAAGACCATCCGCTTGACCGGCACCTTCGGCTTGAGCGTCTCCACCAGATGCCAGGCGATCGCCTCGCCCTCGCGGTCCTCATCAGTGGCCAGGTACAGCTCGTCCGCGCCGCGCACCAGGGCCTTGAGCTTGTTGACCTGCGCCTTGCGATCGGGGCTGACGATGTACAGCGGCTCGAAATCGTGATCGACGTCCACGCCCAGGCGCGCCCACGGCTCGCCCTTGTACTGCGCCGGAACCGAGGCCGCGTTCGGCGGCAGCTCGCGGATGTGCCCGATGGAGGCCTCCACCGTGTAGCCGGCGCCCAGGTATCCGCTGATGGTCTTCGCCTTCGCCGGCGACTCGACGATCACCAGCCGGGCGCCGGTGCCCGGCTCTCGCGTCTTGCCTGCCACAGCGTGCTCACTTTCGGGTCGTGATCTGATCGCGTTCTGCCAGCGCGGACGGTACCGCACGCCTGCCGCCCGGTGGGGGATGAGGTCAGGCGAACTCGGCATGAGTTTGGCGTGAGCCTAGCGGCATCGTGGGCGCGGGCCGCCGTGGGTGGTGGCGGCCAGGACGCGGATGGTGGCGGGCGGTGGCGGATGGGTCCCGGGGAGCGGTCGACCGGCCGCGAGCCCGTCGCGGCGGGCGGTCAGCCGTCAGTGGGCCCTCCGTGGCGGGCGGTCAGCCGGTTGCGGGCCAGTCGTGGCGGGCGGTCAGCCGGTTGCGGGCCAGTCGGCCCCGGCGCCCGGCGGGGCCTCCCCGACCAGTTCGGCCAACCGGCGCAGCCGGCGTTGCGAGCTGATCCGCCACCCCGGCCCACCGCCGCGTCGGGTCAGCGACACTGCGGCGAGCCCGAACCGGGACAGCTGCGCGCCGGCGGCCCGGTGCACCGCGTCCTCCGGTTGGGCGGTGGCGAGCAGGTAGCCCGCCTCGTCGCGCCGTCCGGCGGCGAGCGTCCAGAGCCGAAGCCCGCCCGCGGTCAGGGTGAAATCGTCAGGCGGGCTGTCGTTGGCACCGCGCCGCCAGGGTCGCGCGATCGCGTGCAGCGAGTCGCTAAAGGCGGTTCGGGCGACGATTCCTCCCGGGGTTGGCGCGGTGCCGTCGCCGGAGTCAGCGGCCACTCCGCGCGCGGCGAACTCCATCACCAGCGCGTCGGCGCGCCAGGCGTCGGCCACCACGATGGACAGCCGCGCCCGGTCCCCGGAGCGGACCCACTGCCCGCCGGCGAGCAGCACGCCGGCCAGGTCGTCAAGGGTCGGCTCGGCCGCTTCGGCTCCGAACAGCGAGAACTGCACGGGCTGAGCCTGACAGACCTTCTGCCCGTCGCCGCGCGGACCCCCTGACCGCGATCAGCCTCGAGGTCCGCGCGCTGGCCGCGTGGACCTCGCCGCTCAGCTCTCGACCGCCGCCGGGGTGGCCGCCTCGGCGGGCTCTGCGCCCATGGACATCTTGCGCCGGCGGGACACGGTGACCGCCGCGACGATGATCGCGAACGCGATGATCGCGATGAGCGCGCGGATCCAGGCGGAGGCGTGCTCGCCGAGGCTGAACCGCACGATCGCCGGCGCGATGAGCACCGAGACCAGGTTCATGACCTTGATCAGCGGGTTGATCGCCGGGCCGGCGGTGTCCTTGAACGGGTCGCCCACGGTGTCGCCGATGACGGTCGCGGCATGCGCGTCCGAGCCCTTGCCGCCCAGGTAGCCGTCCTCGACCATCTTCTTGGCGTTGTCCCAGGCGCCACCGGAGTTGGCCAGGAACACTGCCATCAGCACGCCGGCGCCGATCGCGCCGGTGAGGTAGCCGGCGAGCGGGGCGATGCCGAGGGCGAAACCGACCGCGATCGGCGCGAAGATCGCCAGCAGTCCGGGGGTGGCCAGCTCGCGCAGCGAGTCGCGGGTGCAGATGTCGACCACGCGGCTGTAGTCGGGGCGCTCGGAGAAGTCCATGATGCCCGGCTTGGTGCGGAACTGCTCGCGCACCTCGAAGACCACTCGGCCGGCGGCGCGGCCCACCGCGCTGACCGCGAGGCCCGCGAACAGGAACACCACGGCGGCGCCGATGATGATGCCGACCAGGTTGTTGGGCTGGGTCAGGTCGGTGATGAAGGCGAAGTTGTTGCCGGACGGGTTGACGCCGGCCTTGGCGATGGCCTGCGCCACGGCGTCGGTGAACGAGCCGAACAGCGCGGTGGCGGCGAGCACCGCGGTGGCGATCGCGATGCCCTTGGTGATGGCCTTGGTGGTGTTGCCGACCGCGTCCAGCTCAGTGAGCACCTGCGCGCCCGCGCCCTCGATGTCACCGCTCATCTCGGCGATGCCCTGGGCGTTGTCGCTGACCGGCCCGAAGGTGTCCATCGAGACGATGACCCCGGCGGTGGTGAGCAGCCCGCAGCCGGCCAGCGCGACCGCGAACAGCGCCACCGAGATGGACCCGCTGCCGAGCAGGAACGCGCCGAACACGGCGGCGGCGATCAGCACGGCGGCGTACACGGCGGACTCCATGCCCAACGAGATGCCGGCCAGGATGACGGTGGCCGGGCCGGTGCGAGCGGTGCCGGCGACGTCCTTGACCGGCCGGCGGATGGTGTCGGTGAAGTAGCCGGTCAGCTGCTGGATCAGCACCGCGAGCACGATGCCGATCAGCACCGCGACGAATGCGATCACCGCTGGGTTGCCCTTGCTGTTGGCCACGTCGCCGCCGCGCATCACGTCGGTGCCGAACTTGGCGAACTTGCTGGGCAGGTAGGTGAAGGCGACGATCGCGACCAGCACCAGCGACACCGCCGCGGAGAGGAAGAAGCCGCGGTTGATCGGCGCCAGGCCGTTGCGGTCGGTGTCACGGAGCCTGGTGGTGAGGATGCCGACCACCGAGCTGACCACCCCGATGCCGCCGATGATCAGCGGCAACAACAACCCTTTGGCGCCGAACGCGGTCTGGCCGAGGATGAGCGCGGCGACGAGGGTGACCGCGTAGGACTCGAACAGGTCGGCGGCCATGCCGGCGCAGTCACCCACGTTGTCGCCCACGTTGTCGGCGATGGTGGCCGCGTTGCGCGGGTCGTCCTCGGGGATGCCCGCCTCCACCTTGCCGACCAGGTCCGCGCCCACATCGGCGGCCTTGGTGAAGATGCCGCCGCCGACCCGCATGAACATGGCCAGCAGGGCGCCGCCGAACCCGAAGCCTTCCAGGACGGTGGGCGCGTTGTTGTTGAAGATGAGCAGCACCACGGACGCGCCCAGCAGCCCCAGCCCGACGGTGAGCATGCCGCAGATCCCGCCGGTGCGGAACGCCACATGGAAGCCACGTTTCGCGCCGCCGGCGCGGGCCGCGGCGGCCACCCGGACGTTGCCGCGGGTGGCCAGTGTCATGCCGATGTAGCCGACGGTGGCCGAGAAGCAAGCGCCCACTAGGAAGAACAGCGCCCGGCCCAGCTGCACGGTGAAGCCGCCGCTGTTGACCGGGAGCACGAGCAGCAGCAGGAACACGATGATCGAGAACACTCCGAGCGTGCGGAACTGGCGGTTCAGGTAGGCGGCCGCGCCTTCCTGGACCGCCTTGGCGATCTCCTGCATCTTGGGCGTGCCCTGGTCGTGGCGCAGCACCTCCTTGACCAGAATGAACGCGTACGCGAGGGCCGCCACGGCGACTATCGCGATGATCGCGACAAAGCCTTTTTGGTGGTTGCTGATCGAAGCGGCGGCCAAGATTTGGTGCGCGGCTGGAGTGACCACTTGATGCTCCTTCGTCTTGTGCGTCCAGGTTGGCGCGCTGGGCTAGTGGCGCATGCGTGTCGAATGACGGCGGTGGCATGTGGAGCGGCACGCGAAGCGGAGTCTAGCGAGCGCCTCGGTGATCGCTCACCATCAGGCGGGCGCCCTGGGTGACGGCGGTCACCGCTGCGGCAGCGCGGTGACCAGGACATTGTCGTCGTAGCTGCCGTTGTGCACCGGCCCGCCACAGGTCACCATGATCAGCCGGCGGGGGCCGGATGAGGTGAAGATGGAGCGGGGCACCTGCGCCTTGGGGGTGGCCGTGAGCTCGGTGACGGTCCACACGCTCGCCTGGTTGGCGGCATCGGTCAGGATCACCTCCGCGCCGGGCCGCACCTGGTAGAGCGGGGCGAACGCCCCTGGCCCCTGGCCCACGTAGTTGACATGGCCCGCCAGCAACACCGTGCCGGAGCCCTGCGAGGGCTGCCCGCCCTGCTCGGACAGGCCCACCGTGCGCACGTCTCGCGGCACGTCGACGCCGTCGTCCCAGGTGAATGGCACCAGCACCCACGGCGCGGCGATGCCCAGTGACGGCACATAGACGTGCGCGGCCGCCGTCGCGCCGACGGCGCCGGCCCCATCGGCCCATCCGGAGCCCGGTGCGGGTCCGGAGCCCGGTGCGGGTCCGGAGCCTCGCGCCGGCCCGGCCGTTGCCGCTGGCGCGCTCGCGTCCGGTGGCCCGTTCGCCGGACCCGGCCCGGACCCCCGTGCTGGGCCGTCGTCCGGCTGGACCGGGTCGCCGGCCCGGACCGGCACGCTGAACGTCTGCGAGGGCAGCGGCGCCGGCGACGGCGCCGCTGCCCGCCACGAGCGCGTCGCCAGCGTGGCCCCGGTCGTCGCCACGACGGCCGCCGCGCCGAGCGCCAGCAACCCGCGCCACGGCCGGTTGCGCCCATGTCGTCGCTGAGGCGCCCGGCTCGACCCGCCAACCTCCCGGCTTGGCCCGCGCAGCCAGCGCCTACGGCCAGATCGTCGGCGAGGGGGCCGGTGCCGGCCCAACCAGGCGTCGAGCGGTTGTCGCCGGCCATGCGCTGGTGGCGTCCGAAGCGGCATCAGAGCCTGACCCGATGCTGGCGGGCCAGCCCGGCGACGGCGATGACCAGGCCAGTGGCGATCAGCGCGAGGCCGCCGCAGACGCCGGCCAACGACCGCCCAGCGCTGGCGCCGGCGAACCCAGTGGAAATCATTGCGCCGCTGCCCTGCGCGGATCCGTATCGAGACGGCGTCACCAGGAATGTCTCGGCCATCTCGCCCTGCCGGGTGCTGACCACCGTCTTCCCAGTGGCCGCGTCGGCCCACGACTCAACGAAGTTGAAGCAACCGGTCGCCGCCGTGGCGAACGGCGAGCTGGTGAACTCCCCGTCGCCGACGGTGTGGATCGGGGTGATCCGGCCGGCGATCGGAGCGGACGTGAAATCGGCGGCGTCGCAGTTGCCCGCCGCGTTCGGCGCGACCGGCCCGAGAATCACGCCGGTGACCGTGCCGATCCGGTCCCCGGTTCCCCAGAGCTTGATCAGATCTGTTATCAGCCCGCCCGCCGTGACCTGCGCCGCGCGCACCTCCGTGGTGATCTTCGGCTGGGCGGAGGGCTTGGCCCTGGGACTTGATGCGGCTTCCGGTGACGGGGTTGCCGAGCCGGCTGGCGCCTGCGGCGCGAGCCCCATCTCCGCGATCTCGCTGCCGAGGTCGGCGCTGAACACCAGCCGCGGCTCGCCGTCGGGGCCTGGTATGGCCAGCGATTCCACCGCCAGGTAGCAGGTGAGGTCTGCTGCGGACTTCGGGAAGGTGAGCGTGTTGGTCTCCACGGTCTGGTCGTGCTCGACCGTGATCGGGTCGAACCTGCCGGCGACCTGCGTGTCGTCAAAGGTCACCGACAGGCAGATGCCCATGGCGTCGGCGGGCTGCGGGCCGAGCACGTAGTCGATCAATGTTGTCGGCACACCGTGGGTGCCGCGGATCTGCGCTTTGTCGGCGAATCGCACCATCGAGTCTGAGGCACTCGTCTTCCGGCTCAGGGTGGTGCTCGCGCTCGGGATCACCAGGGCGTAGCCCTCGTTCTCCGCGCCGGCCGGCGAGACGATGACGGGCGCGGGCGTGGGCTCACCGTCCAGGGCCACCGGCGTATAGCTCACTTCGAACGTGCCACAGCCCACTTCCGCAGGAGCGTGCTCGGCCAGCGCGGTGGCCGAGCCGTCCGCGAGCAGCTCGAAGGTGTCGGTGGCCACCAACAGCGATGGCTCGGCGGCGATCCACTCCCGCCACTGGTCGCGGCCGTCCGGTGTCCCCGACCGCGGGCACAGCTCGCTGTCATTCGCGAAAGGACGGAAGTAATGGCGCACGTCGAAGGTGCCCACCGCGCTGGTCACCGCCGGCACGGAGGTCACGCCCGCCACGGTCACCGAGTCCGACAACACGTCCCCGGGAGTCCCATACCGCTCCAGTGTTGACGTGTCGGCGGAGGGCACTGTGACCTGCGCGCATTCCCCTGGGGCTCCGTACGCGCTCGTGGCGACCGCCCCGGACGGGGTGACCGTCACCGTCTGCTGCCATGCCCACGCGCCCGCCTGGGTCGCGCTGGGGACCGGGCCGTCCACCCGGATCGCGCCCGAGGTGAAGCCGGGTGGGATCGGAGTGTGGTAGGTGCCGACCACTGCCGCCTCGGCAAGCTGCTGCGCGGTCAGCTCGTCGCACACGCCGCCGGGGACGAACTTGAGCCAACTGTCCAGGGTTCCCGACTCGCCGTCGTCACCGTTGATCTCAACCGCGTCGGACAGGCGCACGCCAAACGGAGTGGTCGACGCCAACACCTGCGATGACACAGTGATCAACGGAATTTTTGGGTTGCCCAACGCGATCTCGTAGCCGTCCGCCGCGTTCGCCGGCACCTTGATCGTGAACGCCCCGTTGATGTAGTCCTCCGGCGGCGCGGTGGTCTCGGTCCACACCAGGGTGTGTCCCGGGGTGACACCGGGCAGCGTCTGTTTGCTGGTCTTCGAAGTCAGGCCGGTGGCGATGGTCGTGCCGTTCGTCGCGTCCACGACTTTGGAGAACACCGCGCCGGCGACGGGTGCCTTGTTCTGATCACCGATCGTGTACTTCCACCAAACGATGTCGATTGTCGCGCTGACGCTGGCCTCGCCCTTGCCGGTGCGCGTTGTGTTCGAGGCGCCGAGGACGCCGAACATCGTCTGTCCGCCGTTGCTCTGCGCGGTGTATTGGACCGGTTTCGGCGCGCCCGCAGAGACCACAGACGCGGTGAAGCTCATGGTGCCCCCGGGTTGGGCGACGGTGTAACGGAAAGTCGCGTCACCACTCGCGTTGGTGACCAGTTTGGTGGCGCTGACGGTGCCCTGGGTGGAGTTGAAACCCAAGGTGACCGTTACCCCGGCACCGGCTCCGGGCACGTGCACGGTACCGGTGTACTGCGTGTGCGCGCGAGTGGTCGAGTCGGATTTCGACACCAAGCCGGAAAACGTGGGTGTCCCGTAGGCCCCGCCGAAGTCGTGGGAGGCGGCGTATGCCCAGTGCGCGTCGGCGCGGGCCTTGCTGGTCGTCGTTCCATCAGCGCCGCTGAAGCTGCCCAGCCCGCTGTACATGGATGTGCTCGCCGGACGCGCCACGTGCACCTGTATCTCGGCTGCGACTTCCGCGATCTCCGCGTCGGTGTTGCCTGGCTGCCCGAACAGCGCGATCATGCTCGCGGCGGTTTGCGCGTTGGGCAAGCTGGTCGCGGCCGTCGCCGCGTTGTACGTCATCCCGGGCGGATTCGCCCCGGCGGTGATGCAGTAGACCGGTCCCGTGCCCGAGATGTTGGGGATCTTCCAACCGACCGCCGGTTCGCCTATGCCCCAGCCCGGCCCGGTCATCAGGATTCCGCCGTAGTAGTCAGCGCCGGGCATCGGTGCCCAGCTGCCGGGCGTGCCGGCCCCCACCGATCTGCCGGCCAAACCGACTCCTCCCGCCACCAGCGCTGCCGCCAACAGCCAAACGCCGCTGCGGCGCGCCGCTCGCGCCGCTCGCGCGTCTGGTGCGCCGCCGGCCCGGTGTTCCGGCCGGTTCCCGTCGCGCGCTCGGGCGGCGCGTCGGCTTGTCGTCGCCGATGAGGTGCCACGCGCCGGCGTGCGGCGCCACTTACTGGGGTTTGGTGTTGCCACGGTTCGGTTCTCCTTGATGGGAACGGCGTCGGCTGAGCCCGCGCGATGGCGGCTCGGCTGCCCGGGTGCCGTCCGGGCGACGCCTCGGTGACGGGATGCTGGTTCGTGCCTGGCGGTGGGCCGCGCCCCTGCGGTGGCGAGCGATCCCGAACCAGGCGTGGTGAGGGAGGTGTGATGCCGCGCGTCGCGCGGCGCAGATCGGTGGGTCTAGGGAGGGCTCGGCACGAGGCGGCCCGCGCGGGCTGACGCGCTGGCCGTGCCGCCGCCGAGGATCGGCAGTCGGACTGGGACGCGGACCGCGACGTCGACGGCCCCGCTGCGCCCGTCGAGTGCGAGGTCGGCTGCGCAGGAGACGAGCGCGGCGCCGTTGGCAGCGGCCACCCGAGCCGCCAGCGCGCAGCCGCTGGTGGCCGCGTCGGGGTCCAGGCCGATCCGGCCGGCGGCGGCGAGCGCGGCCAAGTCGGCGGCGGTCTCGGCGCGATGGCGCGCCAGGACCGCGGTCTCACGCAACAGGAGGGCCACCCCGAGCAGGAGGACCAGAGTCGCGCAGGCGATCAGCCAGATGCTCGCCGAGCCGCGATCGGTCTGCTGTCGCCGATCCCTGCGGCGGTTCGCCGTGGTCGCGTCGGACCGCGCCCCGGGCAGAGGCCGCTGGCGCGCTCGAGGGGCCTTCGGGTCGTCACGGCGTGAGCGGCGGCGACATCGCGATGCGGGGGAAGACGCGCGCCTCATGGGGGAATCCCGTCATCCACGGCGGGTTCGAGCGCCGCCACGGCGCTCTCGGTCAGGGTTATCGACGGCAGCCAGCTGGTCAGCGGGTGGACTTCCACCGTCACTTGCGCGGTCAGTTCATCGCCGGAGCGAGTGATGGATATGTCGCGGGCGTGCGGGGTGATCTGGCGGGCGAGCCGGGTCGCCGCGCCGTCAGCGCCGCGGGCCGCCGCCCGGGCGGCTTCGCGCGCGGCGTCCTGGGCGCGCACCCGCTGGCCGGCGATCCCGACGACCACGAGCGCCATCAGCAGCAGCATCACCAGCACGGGCATGGCAACCGCCAATTCGGCGGTTGCCATGCCCCGATCGTCGGTGTGCCAGGGCCGGTTGCGGGTCATCGCGGCGCGTCCGCTCAGAGCGCGCTGAGGGCGGAGGAGATGATCGAGCTCAGCGCGGACTGGACCACGCCGCTCTGCACGACCTTGTAGAGCACCGCCGCGAAGGCCACTGCGGCCACGGTTCCGACCGCGTACTCAGCGGTGGTCATGCCGCGATCAGCGGCGCCGCGCAGGCGCCGGATCCGTTTCGCTATTCGTTCAGTGAGAGCCATGAGGCAAGCCAACCGGTCAGGGGCGGACAACGCAGCCCGCGCGAGCGATCTGTGGACCCAGCGCGACCCTGTGGACGAGCGGGCGCGAGGTCGGGCGTGGCGCGCGGGCCCGAGGCCGCATGCGGCGCGGGGGCAAGGCCGGGTTTGGACGGGGGCGACCGAGGACGGGTTTGGTGCGCGGGCAGATGGTCGGGTGTGGCGAGCTGGGGCGACGGCTCATGGAACGGGCGGTAGCGTGCCACGGGAACCGTGAGCGACACCAAGCAGCGTGCGATCGGAGGACGCGACGTGAGACTGGATGTGCTGAAGGTGTTCCTCGGCCCGGATGGCCGGGGCGGCAACCCACTCGGGATCTTCTTGGACGCTGCCGCGGTGCCGGCGCCGCGCCGGCAGGAGGTCGCCGCCGACCTTGGGTTCTCCGAGACGGTGTTCGTGACCGACGCCACGGCGGCGCGGCTGAGGATCCACACCCCGGCTGTGGAACTCCCGCTCGCGGGTCATCCGTTGGTGGGCGCCGCGTGGCTGCTGGCCGAGCGCGGGCAGGCGAGCGCGGTGCTGCGCCCGCCCGCCGGCGAGGTGCCCACCTGGTTCGCCGACGGGCGGACTTGGATCAGCGCCCGTCCGGAATGGGGGCCGGAGTTCGAGACGCGGCAGCTCGTCGGGCCGGAGGACGTGGACCGCTGTGGAGCGGTCGGGCCGGGCGAGCGGCTGCAGGTCTGGGCGTGGGTGGACGAGCCGGCTGGCGTGCTGCGGACTCGCGTCTTCCCGACCGCGATGGGCATCGTCGAAGACGAGGCCACCGGTTCGGCCGCGCTCCGGCTCGGCGCGGCGCTGGGCCGTCCGCTGACGATCCGCCAAGGCGTTGGGTCGGAGCTGCTGGTGCGCCCTGACGTTGACGGGCGAGTCGCGGTCGGTGGCCGCGTGGCATTGGTCGAGTCGCGCGACTACCCGCTCTGACGGTTCGCCTTCGGCCCTGCCGCGCTCCCCGCCCTCCGCTGCCGAGCCACCCGCTGCGGGCGGAGCGTCAGGGCCAGAGGGGCACCAGAGGGGTATCAGGGCAAGAGGCCGACGAAGGCGTCCCGGGCCACGCCGACCACGGTCGGCGCCACGCCCAAACAGATGAACGCGGGCAGGAAGCACAACCCCAGCGGAGCGACGGACCAGATCCCGGCGCGCTGGGCGCGTGCTCGCGCCCCCGTCACCGCGTCGGCGCGCAGTTCGCCGGCCAGGCGCGCGAACCCGTCGGCCAGCCGAACGCCGCTCTCCGCGCTGCGGCAAGCGGTTCGGGCCACTGGCGCCAGCGCCGGGTCCGCGGCGAGCGCGCGCCAGGCGGTGGCCGGCTCCGCTCCGAGTCGCAGCAGCCCGGCGACCTGCGTCAGCTGCTTGCCCAGCTGATCCCCCGCGGCTGGTGCCGCGGCCGTCAGCGCGGCGGGCAGCGGCTGGCCCGCGGCCAGCGCCGCGGCCAACAGGTCCAATACCAGCGGCAGCGCCCGCTGGTCCTTGGCGCCGGGCGGGCTTGGGCCGCGGGCCTGGAACCGGCGCACCGCGAACCAGGTGGCCGGGGCGACCAGCGCGCCAACGGCCGCTCCGGCCAGCGGGCCGAACAAGGCCAGCGGGGTGACCGCCGCGCCGGCGGCGGCGAGCGCCGACAAGGTGGCGGATGGTGGGCGAGCCCCGGCCCGGGTCCGCGCGCCCGGTCGCGCGGCACGGCTCGTTCCCCGCCGAGACGGGAGCGTGGTGCCCAGGTGATCGACCAGCCGGTATGGAGGCGCGGTGCCCAGGCGATCGACCAGCCGAGACGGGAGCGCGGCGCCCAGGCGCGACCTGAGCCGGGACGGCTGGCCGACGCCGAGCCGACCAGCCACCTGGCGCGCCAACCGCTCCCCTGGCCAGCGATGCTGATGCGCGCCACGCTTCGCCGGTCGGCCGCCCAGCCAGAGCGCCGCCGCTAGCCACCACAACGCCGCGGTCATCGCCGCCCACCGCCTGGTGCCAGCCGCTCGGTCCGGGGAGCGGTGGCCCGCGCGCCAAGCTTCATGATCGTTCCGCTGCGGTGATCAGCCGCGCGGTCCAGGCCAGACCGGCCACATCGAGCATGACCCCGGCGACGAGCAGTAGGTGACCGAGCCCGGTGCTGAGCAGAAGAGCGAGCGGCTTGGCCCCCAGGGCCGTGCCCATCGCGACTCCAAGCGCTGGCAGCCCGGCCAGCAACAGCGCCGACGATCGTGGCCCGGCCAGCGCGGCGCTAACCTCCCGGGCCTGTGCCGCACGGGCGAGCAGGTCGTCCTCGACCCGGGCCAGGATCGCGCCGGGCGCCGCGCCAGTCGCGATCGCCAATCGCCAGCCGTGGCCAATGGGGGCCAGCAGCTGGTCCGCCAGCAGTGCCTGGGCCACGTCGTCGCCCCGCTCGGCGGCCCGCGCGGCGGGTTGGAACGCCGGCGCCTCCGCAGCCGCCGCGCGGAGCGCGACCTCCGGCCGAGTGCCAGCCGCGAGCTCGGTGCGCAGCAGCCGAAGGCCGCCGGTGACCTGCGCGAGCCGCTGCCGGGATCGCCGCCTTCGAACCACGCGGTGCGCCGAGCCGACGCCGACGCCGCCGGCGACCCCGGCCACCAACCCCACCGCCGGGCCGAACCGCGCGGCCAGCGCCAGCCCGGGCAGCGCCGCGACAACGGCGGCAGTGGGCGCGGGCGCCAGGCCGCGCGGCCAGTGGGCGCGGCGCGTCTTTGCCGCGGCGGGCGCGAGCCGGCCGGCCGCCACCAGGCGCCGCAACCGCGCCTCGCCGCTGCCCCGCGCTGGGCACACGGCCAGCGCGGCGGCCAGTGCGGCCCACGCCAACGCGATCCACCAAACTCGCACCGCGCTCACCCCGCGATCCCGGCTGGACCGCGCGTGCTGGCGATTTCGCGGGGCGGTGCGGGTGTGCCGACGAACGCGGGCGGGCCGACGAACGCGGGGGTTCCCACGAACGCGGGCGTGCCGACGAACGAGGGTGTGGCGTCGGTACCGCGCTGTGGGTGGCCTCGCGCCCCAGAGAGATCTCGCGCCCCAGAGAGATCTCGCGTCCAAGACGCGGGCTGGTCACCCGGCCGTGGCAGTTCCGGCCGCAGCAGTTCCGGCACCGGCTGCTCCCGCGCGCGCAGTCGCCGCGCCAATTCGGCGGCGGCCGGTCCCGGGCCGGCTCCGGCGGACCAGACGCGGCGCACCCTGAGCGGGCCATCGCTGGCCTCAACCACGCCGACCTCCGCCACGACGCGCGCGCCGTCACGGCGGCGGCGCAGCTGGACAACCAGGTCCAGCGCCGCGGCGACCTGGCTGGCGACCGCGGGCGGGGATAGCCCGCCCAACGCGCCGAGGGCGACGAATCGCGCCGGGACTTCCGCCGCCCCATTGGCGTGCAGGGTTGCCGCCCCTCCCTCGTGCCCGGTGTTGAGGGCGACCAGCAGCTCGGCGAGTTCCGCACCGCGGAACTCGCCTACGACGAGCCGGTCCGGGCGCATCCGCAACGCCTGGCGGACCAGGTCGCGCGGGCTGACTTCACCGGCGCCCTCGACGTTCGCCGCCCGGGTCATCAACCGCACCACGTGCGGGTGCGTGACGACCAGCTCGGGGGCGTCCTCGATGAGCAGCAACCGTTCGGACGCCGGCGCGCCGGACAGCATCGCGCCCAGCAGCGTGGTCTTGCCGGATCCGGTGCCGCCGCTGATGACGAAGGCGAGCCGGGCCGCGATCACCGCGCGCAGCAGCTCGGCGATCGGCTCCGGCGCCAACTCCTCCAGGGCGAAGCGGCGCCGGGCCAGAACCCGCAGCGACAGCGTGGGGTGGGGAGTGATCGGCGGGAGCACCGCGTGCAGGCGCGTGCCGTCGGGCAGCGCCGCGTCGACAAAGGGCGCGGCGTCGTCCAGCCGGCGCCCGGCGGCGCCGGCGAGCCGTTGCGCCAGCCGTCGGATGGCCGCGTCGTCGGTGAACCGAACCCCGGTGGCCTCAAGTCCGTGCCCCCGGTCCAGCCACACCTCGTCCGGTCCGTTCACCAGCACGTCGGTGACGCCAGGGGACGCGAGCAACGGTTCGAGCGGACCGGCGCCGGACAGCTCGGCCGCGACCCCGCGCGCCAGGTCGGCCAGCACCGCGTCGTCGGCGACCACCGCCGCCTCGGCGCGGACTGCGGATGACAGCTCGACCGGCCCGGGAGCGGACCGCCCGTCCGCGAGCCGGTGCCGCACGCGGTCCACCAGCGCCCGATCGGCGAACGCACGGTCAGCCATCGTCGCTCCCGGCCGCGGTCGGGTGCGCCGTCGTCAGCTCGGCCGTCCCGGCCGCAGTCGGGCGCGCCGCCGCAGCCGCCGCCATCAGCTCAGCCATCGTCGCTCCCGGCACCGGTCAGCGCGCTCAGTCCCGCCCAGACGTCCTGGCAGACCCGAACCAGCGCCCGGGGCAGGCCGGCCGGCGTGAGCGGACCGTCGGCGCGGGCCGGCGGCGGATCGACCGCCCCAAGCATCGGCACGCCGATCACCTCGGCCACCCGAGCTGGCGCGGCGCTGGCGCGGTGAGACCGGATCAACGCGGCGATCGGCGTGTCTGGCGCCGCCGAGGCCACCGAGCGGGCCACGGCCCGGGCCGCGATCACCGAGGGCACCCGCGCGCCGGCGACCAGCACGGTGAGCGCGCAAAGCGGCAGCGCGGCGTCGCGCAGCGGGCCGGGCCAGCGGGGCAAGTCGACCACCACCGGCCCGTGGCCGCGGGCCACCTCGACCGCCTGCTGGGCCGCCGCCGGCTCGGGCGCCACATCGGCCGCGAGGACCCCGATGTCGGCCCACCGGGGGAGCGCCTCGGCCAACACCGCGGGGTCGAGGCGGCCCCCGCCGAGGCGAAGGCCGGACCACCTGGCGCCCGGGGCGTCCTCGACGCCCAGTAGGACGTCGATCCCGCCGGAGATCCCGTCCAAGTCAATGAGCAGCGCGCCGGCGACCCAGGCGAGCGTGGCGGCGACGGTGCTCGCGCCAACACCACCGCTGCCCCCCAGCACGCCGAGCACCGCCGCCTCCATGCCTTTCAGCCTGGCGGCCCTCGGTCAGCGTGGCAATGGCGCTCGCAAGGTTGTGGACAAGCGCGCGGCCTGTGGACGGAGCGCCTTGCTTGACGCGCGGGAGTCCGTAGGCTCAACCACATGGCGCCACCCGTTGCTTCGAGACCGACCCAGGCCGCGGGTCGGAGCGCGGCGTTCTTCGATCTCGACAAGACGATCATCGCCAAGTCCAGCACCTTGGCCTTCGGCCGTCCCTTCTATCAGGGCGGGCTGCTCAACCGGCGCAGCGTGTTGCGCAGCGTCTACGCGCAGTTCATCTTCGCGATTTCCGGGGCCGATGAGGACCAGATGGACCGAATGCGCGAGTACCTGACCGCGATGTGCGCCGGTTGGGATGTCGCCCAGGTCCGGGAGATCGTCGCTGAGACGTTGCACGACATCGTGGCCCCGTTGGTCTACGACGAGGCGGTGGATCTGATCGACGCGCACCGGTCGGCTGGCCGGGCGGTGGTGATCGTCTCCTCGTCGGGCGAGGAGGTGGTGGCCCCGATCGGCGCGATGGTGGGCGCGAGCGTCGCCATCGCCACCCGGATGGTCGAACGGGACGGCAAATACACCGGTGAGATCGCCCGATATGTGTTCGGGCAGTCCAAAGCGGACGCGGTTCGGGAGCTGGCCGAGCGGCGCGGCTACGACTTGGGCGCGTGCTACGCCTACTCCGATTCGGTCACTGATCTGCCGATGCTCGAAGAGGTGGGCCATCCCGCCGTGGTGAACCCGGACCGGGCGCTGCGCAAGGTGGCCGTCGAGCGGGGCTGGCCGGTGCTCAGTTTCAGCAACGCGGTGCCGCTGCGGGAGCGGTTGTCCGGGCTGCGCCCGTCGAACACGGCCGCTACCGCCGGCTTCTTCGGTGCCGGTGTGGCTGTGGGGCTCATCTGGTTGGCGCTCCGTCGCCGGCCGCGACGGCCCTGCCGGCGATGAGATCGCCGCTGCGGCGCCGGGAAGCCAGATGTCCGCGCCAGTGGCCTCTTGCGCTCGGCGGGTACTGGGTGTTGAATACCGATCACGGACGAGTTCTCGACATGGCGGTCTAGCCCCCAGCGGAACTCCTCCCGCACGATCCACTGGGTACCCACGCGGCGAACCCACCACGCGAGGTGAGTCGGCGCGGATCAGGCACTCGCCGTGGTTCGCGCCAGACGTACACCGACTGCACGCCTGGTAGCCCGACGGATCGCGACGGCGGCGCCGCAACGCGTGAGCGTTCCGGCGCCGCCCTTATGTGCTGCGGTCTCCCGACCGTGCCGCGGCCGTTCGTCGCCGCAGCCTCCCGCATGCGCTGCGGTCTCCCGACCGCGCTGCGGCCGTTCGTGCCGCGGCCGGCCACGCCGCGGCCGTTCGTCGCCGCCGTCAACCGCGCTGCATCGCCTCGCAGATCGCCAGCGCCTCCCGCGCCCCGGCGGACACCGCGTCGGCGCAGTGCCGCAGCCAGCGCGCGACCCCATCCGGGCCTCCGGCGCGGTATCCCGCCAGGGCCGCGTCGTGTTCCGCGCGCGCCTCCAGGTGGCCGACCTCGACCACGGCGAGCGACTTGGGGTCCAGGCCGCGCTCAACCAGGGTCAGTCGCACCGCCGCGCGGGCCACCAGGCCGGACACCGGCGGGAACGCGTTCAGGGACGCCAGCTCGCCGTGGACCACGGCGGCGATCACGACCGCGGGTGCCGAGGTGGTGGTGAGCGCGTCGACCAGGGCGTCCACCCGAGGCGCCATGGCGCGGGCCGGCCGGCCCAGCGCGGCGCGATCGCCGACCAGGTCAGCGGCGGCGAGCGCGTGCAGGCGGGCCAGCGCCTGGCGGGGCGCGCGCGTCCAGGTGTCGGCAAGCTCGCCGATCGCGCCGTGCGCCCGCAGCGCGCCTTGCGTGATCGGATCGGTGGCGCCCGCCCGAACGTCGGCCAGGGAGAGCGTCGCCCCGGCCAGCGACGCTGATGCCCACGCGCCGCGCAGGGCCGACTCCGCTGAGACGTCGGCGGACCGGCCGCGCAGCACCCGATGGGCTAGCAGCCGGTCGACTGCGGCCCGGCAGGCGCGCACCGCATCGGACACTCCGGGCAGCTCGACCAGCTCGGCGAGTGGATCGGTCACCGCCGCAGGGTACCGGCAGGGTACCGGGGAGTGCGGCCCCGGTCGGCAGGGCTGCAATGATTCCTAGTGGAAATGACACAACGGAGGGTGAGACCGTGACGCAGCCCAAGAACGAGTCCCCTGCCCCGCCGGCGGACGCGCCAGCCTCGTCGGCCACGCCGACTGTCGCCGCGACCCCCAGCCCGCCCCCGGCCGGGACCGCCAGCACGACCGTCAGCTCGGCCGCCGCCGGGTCCGCGAAGGCGACCGGCGAGGTGTCCATCGGCCAACTCGTGCAGGACGCCTCAGCGCACATCTCCACGCTGGTGCGCGGCGAGATCGAGCTCGCCAAGCTGGAGATGAAGTCCTCGATCCGCAACGCCGGGGCCGGCATCGCCTTGTTCGTGGTGGCGCTCGTCATGCTGGTCTTCGCCATGACGTTCGGCCTCATCGCCCTCGCCGAGGGACTCAATGCGGCGGGCATCTGGCGCTGGGCGGCGTTCCTGATCGTGTTCGCTCTGCTGGTGGCGGTGGCGGTCGCTTGCGTGGCGCTGGGCATCTATCTGGTCAAGCGGGTGAAGGCGCCGGCGCGCACCATCGCCACCGGCAAGGAGACGGTCAGCTACCTCAGGCACTCGCGAAGCCAGGGGTAGCTCACGTGGCGGTCGACAGCTCGCTGGTGTTGCTGGACGGCCCATGGGAGCACCGAACCGTCCGGGCGAATGGCATCGCGTTCCATGTCGCCGAGCTGGGCGCCGGGCCACTGGTGCTCCTGCTGCACGGGTTCCCGCAGATGTGGTGGGCGTGGCGCCATCAGCTGGTCGATCTCGCCGACGCGGGCTTCCGGGCGGTCGCGGTCGATCAGCGCGGGTGCGGCGCCAGCGACAAGCCGCCGCGCGGCTACGACTTGCCGACGCTGGCCGAGGACGTGGCCAAGCTGGTCACCGCGCTGGGTGAGCGCGCCGCGGTGGTGGTGGGCAGCGGGCTGGGGGGGATGCTCGCCTGGACGGTGGCCGCGCGCCATCCGCAGGTGGTCGAGCGGGTGGCGGTGCTGGGCGCGGCGCACCCGTTGCGGCTGCGCGACGGGATCGTCGCCGACCCGCGCGGGCAGGGCCGCGCCGCGTCGCACGCGCTGTGGTCCTTCCAGCTGCCGCGCTGGCCGGAGGCCCGGCTGGCGCGCGATCCCGCTTACGCGCGCGGGTTGTTCGATTCCTGGACCGGGCCGGCGTGGCGCGCGTCGGCGGAGTACGACGCCGCTGTCGCGCGATACGCCGAGGCGCTGCGGATCCACGCGGTCGCGCACCTGTGCCTGGAGCCGTTCCGGTGGATGGTGCGCTCGCGATTCCGCCCGGACGGCCATCGGTACACCCAGTCGATGCGGGTTCCGGTGGCGGCGCCGGTGCTGCAGTTGCACGGACGGCTCGACGGCTGCGTGCTGCCGTCCACGGCGCAAGGCTCGGAGCGCCACGTCGCCGGCGAGTACCAGTGGCGGGCACTGGACAACGTCGGCCACTTCCCGCAGGACGAGGCGCCGCAGGCGGTCGCCACCGAGTTGATCGACTGGTTGCGGCGACCGTTGACCGGCCGCTGACGCGCGCCCGCGCCGCCGGCAACACAACTGGTTCGGTGGTCAGGCGCCAGGTTCTGGAACGTCGCGCCGAATCTGGGCGCCGCGCAGCGCGTTGCCCATGAGACGGTACCGATCTTCGGTACCATAATGGTACCTAATACCGGTACCGAATACGCGCGGGCCAATCCACCCTGCTGGTGGCCCCGCGCCGCGATCGTCTTCGACGAATTGCAGTCGCTCGGATCGTTGCGCGGACCGCGAGCGATCACTTCACGCAAGGCCGAGCGGTCAGCTCGTGCACGACATCGTGGTCACCGGGTCGGTTGCGCGCTGGCCGGCCTGGGTGTCCTGGCGGATCTCGTCGACGGTGAGCACGAGCCCGGTGTCGGGGGAGTTGAGCGCGGACGCGAACACGATCCCCAGCACTTTGCCGTCGGTGGCGATCAGCGGACCGCCGGAGTTGCCGGCGCGGACCAGCGCGCGCACGGAATAGATCTCGCGGTCGATGCTGCCCCGTCCGTAGATGTCCCGTCCGGAAATCGTCTGCATGCTCCGCACTCGTCCCGGGCGGGCGTCGAACCCGCCGTTTTGCGGATAGCCGAGCACGATCACGTTGTCGTTGGTCTTCGCGGTTCCCGGCGCGAATTGCAGCGACGGAGCGGCGAGCTTGGGCACATACAGCACGGCCACATCGCGGGTCGGGTCGAACAGCACCACTTTTGCGGTGAGCGCCCCGGCGGGGGTCTGCACCTGCACCGAGCTCGCCCCGGCGACCACGTGTGCGTTGGTGAGCACGTGCTGGGGCGCGTAGACGAACCCGCTGCCCTCCATGCCGCGGCCGCACGACGGGGCCTCGCTGAGGATCTTGAGCACCGATGGCTGCACCGTGCCCACCGCTGGGGATTGGGCCAGCGCCGGGTCGGGTGGGTCGACGGTGACGATGTGGGTGTCGTGCAGGTCCCCCAGCACGGGCGGGAATCCGCTGCGGTCCACGAAAGCGCGCAGCGACGAGTAGACGTTGCGCACCGAGCCGGGCATCGCGTCGTCGACGGCGCGCACGACCTTGGAGCGGTCAATCGCCGAGACCACGCTGGGATAGGGCGAGGACGCCAGCGGCACGGCGATCATCCAGGCCACCAGCAGCACCGAGACGACGCCGAGCACGGCTCCCGCCGCGGCGTCCACCCAGCGGATCGGCCCGTGCAGGACGAAGCGACGGATTCGGCTCGAAACCAGCGCCGCGACGACATGGCCGAGCACGGCGAGGACCAGCACGCAACCGATCGCGACCGGCACCTGCGCCCGACCGCCGGCCAGGTTCGATCCGATCGGGCGGGCCAGTTGCGCGCCGAGCAGCGCGCCGCCGAAGAAGCCGACGAAGGAGATCAGCCCGACGAGCGCGCCGTTACGGAATCCGGCGATGGCGTAGCCGATCGCGACCAGGATGATCACAAGGTCGATGTAGTTCACCGCTGGGCACCGCTCTTTCCGCTAGACGTCGTCGTGACGCCGCGCAAGGCCAGGTTACCGTTCGCGGGCATCAGGGGGCCGCTGTGCGCGCGGTCACGGCAGGTCGTGGCGCCGGTCGTGGTCCCAGTCCCGTTCCCAGCCGCCGAGGGCGAGCAGACGGTCCACCAGGATGGCGGTGAACCCCCACACGAAGAGCCCCTGCGCGCGAAAGCCTGGGCCGACATGCCCGGATCGGTGGCGCACCAGGAACCGGTTCGCGGGATCGGCCAGCTCCGCGAGCGGGGCGACCGCGACCCGTGCCACCTCGGTCGGGTCCACGACGCCGATCCGATGCGGCCGCGACCACCAGGCGAGCACTGGGGTCACGACGTAGTCCGACCGGGAGATGTAGCAGCGGGGCAGGGTGGCCACGATCCGCGCGCTGGCTGGGTCCAGGCCGACCTCCTCGCGCGCCTCGCGCAGCGCGGTGGCGACCGCGTCGCGGTCCGCGCGGTCCGTGGCCCCACCGGGGAAGGCGACTTGGCCGGCGTGCTGGCGCAGGCTCGCGGCTCGCTCGATGAGCACCACCCCCGGTCCGGTCGGGCGGTCCGCGACGGCGTGGTCGCCGGCGGTGTCAGCGTCCCCGGAAGCGCGCGCGCCGACGGGCCAGTCCGGCAGCGCGGACAGCTCGCACAACGCGATGAGGACCGCTGAGTCCTGGCCGTGCGCGTCCGACGGCATGAGCCCGGCGAAATCCTGCGGGCGCAGGCCGACCGCGGCGTGGGCCAGCGGTCGCAGCCACCCCGGCCGCGCGGGCGCGCTCATCCGGTGGCTCGGCCTGAGCGCGTCATGATTCGGGGTCCGGCCCGGGGCTCTTGACCAATTGCGCGGCGAGCAGCGGGTCGGTGGGACCGTCGCCGAAGGAGGGGCACAGCCGGGCCAGTGGGCACGCGCCGCAGGCCGGTTTTCGCGCGTGGCACATCCGCCGCCCGTGCCAGATCACCCGGTGCGACAGGATCGTCCACTCCTTCTTGGGGATCAGCGCCGCGACATCGGCCTCGACTTTGTCCGCGTCGTCCTGGACGGTCCATTGCCAGCGGCGGGCCAGCCGGCCGAAATGGGTGTCGATGGTCAGCCCCGGCACGCCGAACGCGTTGCCCAGCACGACGTTCGCGGTCTTGCGCCCGAATCCCGGCAGGGTGATCAGCTCGGTCATCCGGTCGGGCAGCTCGGCGTCGAACCGCTCCACCAGCGCCTGCCCCAGTTTGATCAGCGAGTTGGCCTTGTTCCGGTAGAACCCGGTGGAGCGGATCATCTCCTCCAGCTCGGCGCGGTCCGCGCCCGCGTAGTCGGCGGCGGTGCGGTAACGGCGGAACAGGGCCGGGGTGATCAGGTTCACCCGCTTGTCGGTGCACTGCTCGGACAAGACGGTCGCCACCGAGAGTTCCAGCGGCGAGTCGAAGTCCAGCTCGCAGTGCGCGTCGGGGTAGCGCGCGGCGAGCTCGCGGCTGATGCGTCGCGCCCGCCGGGTCCGGGCCAGTGGGGTTTCGTTGGCGAACTGAGCGGCGGCCACGGGACTAACCCTACGGACCGGCCGGCGCGAGCGACGATCGCAGGCAGCGTCGTTGCCGTGTCGTTGTGGAGCGATCTTGGACGGCCGCGATTAGGCTGGTGGTGATGATCGCGTTGTTGGTGTTGCTCTTCCCGTTCCTGCTGCTCGCCTTCATGCTGTTCATGGGGCGGGTTGAGGAGCCACTGGACCGGGCCGCCGTGGAGCGGGAGATCGAGAGTTTCCTCGACGCGGCGAATCCAGAGGAGCTGGACGCGTTTGTCCGGGAGGGCACCGACCCGGCGTTGTCCCGCTTCCGGCACCGGCGGCGCCTCTGGCGGCGGTTGCGGCCAAACACGCGTGCCGGGCGTAACGGCCAGTTGGGGCACGGATAAAATCCCGTTGACTAGCGCGACACCGGCGTCGCGCGCGGCCAAGGAGGAACTGCCGTGGACGAGGCGCTACGTGGGGCTGGTCTGTTTCAGGGGGTATCCACCGAGGACGCCGAAGCTCTGGACGACCGGTTTGACATATTCGACGCGCATCGCGGGACTGTGCTGTTCCACGAAGGCGATCCCGGGGACAGCCTCTACGTGGTGCTCACCGGGAAGGTGAAGCTTGGGCGGCGGTCCCCGGACGGGCGGGAGAACCTGGTCGCGGTGTATGGGCCGTCGGACCAGTTCGGGGAGCTGTCGTTGTTCGATCCCGGACCGCGCACGGCGACCGCGACTGTGGTGACCGAGGCGCGGCTGGCCAAACTGCCCAAGGACGCGCTCCAAGAGTGGATGATGGAGCGCCCAGAGATCGCGTTGCAGCTGCTGCGCGTGGTGGCGCGTCGGCTGCGCCGGACCAATGCGATGCTGGCTGATTTGATCTTCGTCGACGTGCCGGGACGGGTGGCCAAGCAGCTGTTGCAGCTGGCGCAGCGGTTCGGCACGTTGGATGGCGGGAACCTCAAGGTCAAGCACGATCTGACCCAAGAGGAGCTGGCGCAGCTGGTGGGCGCGTCGCGGGAGACCGTGAACAAGGCGCTCGCCGACTTCGTGCAACGCGGCTGGCTGCGGCTGGAGGGCAAGAGCGTGGTCATCCTCGACCGCGAGCGGATGTCGAACCGGGCCCGCTAGCCGGGCCCGCTAGCCGGTCCGGCGCGCGGTCATGTGCGATCGTGGGATGTGACGGCCGGCTGCCGGGGTGTCACGGACGGATGCCGGGTGGGAAGGCCATGACCGTCCCGTCGGGCAGGGTCACCCCGCGTCGGTCGGGGTTTATTCGGGGACGGACCGGCGCGATCGGCTGCGCGGGCGCGGCGGCGAGCACGTCGGCGACGCTGGGGCGCCCGCCCACTTGGCGCAGGGTGGCGAGCGTCGGCGGCATGAGCCGGCGGGCGCCGTCGGCGGCTTCAGCCAAGGCGCGCGCCACCGGAACCCAGCCGGCGCCGATCGCCTCGCTGGTCACGTTGTCAGGCGCCGCGCCGGCCGGCGCCTCGGCCACGAAGAACCAGGTGTCGTAGCGTCGCGTTTCCCCCTCCGGGGTGATCCAGCGCGCCCACGGGCGCAACGCGGCGGCGTCGATCGCCAGCCGGTGCGCGCGCAGCAGGGCGCCGAAGTCCAGCGACCGGGCCTCGACCGCGCGCGCGTTGGTCGGGCCGCCTGCCGCGCTCTCGCTGGCTGCCGCGCCCTCGCCGCCCATGTCCGGGTCGTCCGCCGGCCGGGCGAGAAGCACCCCGGTCTCCTCGAAGGTTTCCCGCACCGCGGCCCCCGCCAGCGACCGAGCGGTCGGGACATCGCAGCCCAGCCGGTTCGCCAGCGCCGACGGGTCGCCGCTGGCCCACGGCAGCGACGCGTCGGTGGGCTCGACCCGGCCGCCGGGAAACACGCTCATGCCGGGCGCGAAGGCCATCCGCAGCGCGCGGGTCAACAGCCACACCTCGATGCCGTCAGCGCCGTCGCGCAGCAGGACGACCGTGGACGCCGCGCGGACCGGCGTGCTCACCGGACCTCCACGACCAGCTCGATCTCGACCGGGGCGCCCATCGGCAGTGCCATCACGCCGACCGCCGAGCGGGCGTGCGCGCCAGCGGTCCCGAACACCTCGCCGAGCAGGTCGCTGGCCCCGTTGACCACGGCTGGCTGGCCGGTGAAGCCCGGCGCCGAGGCGACGTAGCCGACCACCTTCACCACCCGCGCCACCGCGTCCAGACCGACCAGCGCGTGTACCGCCGCCAGCGCGTTGAGCGCGCAGATCCGCGCTTGCGCGCGAGCGTCGGCGACGCTGACCTGGTCGCCGACGGCGCCGGTCACGACGAGCTCGCCGCCGACCGAGGGCAGCTGGCCGGAGGTGTAGACATACGGCCCGGTGCGGACGGCGGGCACGTAGTTGGCCACCGGCGCCGCCACGGCCGGAAGCTCGATGCCCAGTTCGCTCAGCCGTTGCAGATGACCCATGGCGCGCTCCTCGAAGGTTGGTGAAGGTTGGTGCTGGCCTCGGTCGCCAGCCGGATTCGGCGCCCTGGCGACCGCCGTCAATTCTCGCGCGATGGTCCCGGCCCGGCCAGCCCCCGTCGCGCCACACCCCCGTGACGGTTCGTGGGCGCGGGGTCGGCCACTACTCTGGATCGGTGCGTTTGTCGCAATCCTCGCCACGGCTGCACATCGTGACCGGAAAAGGCGGCACCGGAAAGACCACCGCCGCTGCCGCGCTGGCGACCGCGCTGGCGGCTGGCGGCCATCGCGTGCTCGCCATCGAGGTCGAGGGGCGGCAGGGATTCGCGCAGCTGTACGGCGTGCCGCCCCTGCCCTACGACGAGCGACGGCTGGCGGTGGTCGCCGGGGGCGGCGAGGTCATGGGCCTGGCGATCGATCCAGAGCTCGCGCTGTTGGAGTACCTCGAATTGTTCTACAACCTCAAGCGCGCCGGCCGGCTGCTGCAGCGGATGGGGGCCATCGATTTCGTGACCACCCTCGCGCCAGGGCTGCGCGATGTGCTGCTCACCGGCAAGATTAAGGAGGCGGCGAACCGCGCTGGTGGAAACGGGCGCCCGCGCTACCACGCGGTGGTGCTGGACGCCCCGCCGACCGGACGGGTGCGGCAGTTCCTCGACGCCACCAAGGAAGTCGTGAACCTCACCAAGGCCGGGCCGATCAGCCGGCAAAGCGCCGGCGTGATCGACTTTCTGCACAGCGACCGGACCGCGATCCATCTGGTCACGTTGTTGGAAGAGATGCCGGTGCAGGAGACCGTTGACGCGGCGGTGGACCTGGCGGCGGCGGGCTACCGGATCGGTTCGGTGATCGTGAACCGGGCGCGACCGGTCCTGGTGCGGCCGGGGCAGGTCGGTCCGGACGGGCGGGTCGATGCCGCCGCGCTCGCCCGGGGGCTGACGGCGGCCCGAGTCGACGCCCGTCTGGCGTCGCCGCTGGCCGCCCAGCTGGCTGACTACGCGGCGCGGCAGGCCACCCAGTCGGCGGCCGCGGACATGCTGGCGGCGGTGGACGTGCCACGCGTCGAGCTGCCCTACCTCAACCCACCGGTGGAGCTGAGCGAGCTGGCCGACCTCGCGGCGCACTTCGTCGGCACCGCGCTGGTCGGCACCGCGCTGGTCGGCGAGGCGTCTGGCCCGGCCCCGCGTCCGGCCTCGGCCTCGCGCACGGTCTCGGCCCCGGCGCAGACCCCGGCCCCGAAGCAGACCCCGGCCCGGACCCCGGCGGACAACGGAACTTCGGCGGCGCCCTCGTGACCGCCCATGCCCTCGACCTGCGCGCCCTGGTCACCGATCCCGGGGTGCGCATCGTGGTCACCTGCGGTAGCGGCGGAGTGGGCAAGACGACCACCGCAGCGGCGCTGGCGTTGCGCGCCGCGCAGGCGGGCCGGCGCACCGTGGTGCTCACCATCGACCCGGCGCGTCGGCTGGCCCAGGCCATGGGGTTGACCGAGCTGGACAACACCCCCCGTCGGGTGGTGGGTTCCGAGTCGGACGGGGCCGGCGAGTTGTTCGCGATGATGCTGGACATGAAGCGGACCTTCGACGAGGTCGTGGCCGCGCACGCCACCGCCGAGCGGGCCGCGCAGATCTTCGCCAACCCCTTCTATCAAGCGTTGTCGTCCTCGTTCGCGGGCACCCAGGAATACATGGCTATGGAGAAGCTGTCGCAGCTCGCCGAGCAGGACGCCTGGGACCTGATCGTGGTGGACACCCCTCCGTCGCGGTCGGCGCTGGATTTCCTCGACGCGCCGGCCCGGCTGGGCCGCTTCCTGGATGGTCGGATGATCCGGCTGCTGACCATGCCGGCGCGCGCCGGGGGGCGGGCCTACGTGAAGGTGGTCACGGCCGGGTTCACTGTGTTCGCCAAGGTGCTCTCGGTGCTGCTCGGCGGAGAGTTGCTGTCCGACGTTTCGGCGTTCGTGGCGGCGCTGGAGACGATGTTCGGCGGGTTCCGGCAGCGCGCCGAGCACACCTATCAGCTGCTCAAGACCGATGGGACGGCGTTCGTCGTGGTCGCCGCCCCGGAGCCGGACGCGTTGCGGGAGGCGTCGTTCTTCGTGCAGCGGCTGGCCGACGACGGGATGCCGCTCGCCGGGCTGGTGATCAATCGGGCGCATGTGACCGTTGATCCGCCATCCGGCGCGGCCCGGCTGACCGCCGAGCACGCCGAGGTGGCGGCGGGCGCGCTGGCCGCGCTGGCGGACCCCGACCGCGCGGCGGTGGACCCCGGCCTCGCGCTCGCGGAGACGGCGCTGCGGGTGCACGGCGAGCTCGCGCGGGCGGCGGCGCACGACGCGCGAATGATGCGCCGATTCGCCGTGGCGCATCCGGATGTGGCCGTGGTGACGGTCCCGGAGCTGGCCACTGATGTGCACGATTTGGACGGTCTGCGCCGGATGGGGGAATTGCTCGCCCGGTGATTCCCGCACCGTCGGGTGATCCCCGCATCGTCGGCTGATCCCGTGGAACCGGTGATCCGGGTGTTCCCGGCATTCGCGGGATTCACTCAATTCTCAGCGGCGTCCCGTACGCTGGGGCACTGTGGCAGGCTCCTCGCGTCCAGGCACCACGAAGACGATATTCAAGCTCATCTGCGTGGTGGTGGTCGCCGCGCTGCTCGCCACCGGTCTGGTGTTGCCGTATGTCGGTGGCCTCGGGCTGGCCACCAGCAACGAGGCGAACAAGTTCCTGACCGCGACCTGTGATGTGCAGGAGACTCCGCCCCCGGAGCGGACGGTGATCTACGCCCGGGACGCCAAGACCGAGATCGCCAGCATTTTCACCCAGAACCGGCAGCTCGTGCCGCTGTCCCAGGTTCCCAAGTTCTTGCAGCAGGCGCTGATCGCGACCGAGGACCGCCGGTTCTACGAGCATCAGGGCGTGGACATGCGCGGGCTGATCCGCTCGCTGCTCAAGACCAGCAGCGGGGACACCCAGGGCGGTTCGACGCTGACCATGCAGTACGTCAAGCAGGTGCAGCTGTATCAGGCGCGCGATGATGTCGCCGCGCAAGAGGCCGCGATCGCGCCGACGCTGGACCGCAAGATTCGCGACGCGACGTGCGCGTTGGACTGGGAAAAGCGCGAGAGCAAAGATCAGATCCTTGACAATTATTTGAACATCGCCTATTTCGGCGAGGGCGCCTATGGAATCCAGATGGCGGCGAAAACCTATTTCGGCAAGGACGTCAGCGAGGTGACGTTGCCGGAGGCGGCGCTGCTGGTCGGGCTGCTGCAGGCGCCGGGTTTTTATGACCCGTTCGTGCCCGACAACCTGAAGGCGGCCAAGGATCGTCGCGACCAGGTGTTGCAGAACATGGTCGATGTGGGCGACTTGTCCGCGGCGGAGGCGCAGCAGGCCGAGCAGGCCCCGGTGAAGCTGGCCACCAAGACGCCGGTGGCGCTGTCCGAGGGCTGCACCGGCGCGAACCCGAGCATCACGAACGCCGGGTTCTTCTGCGACTACGTGATCCGCTGGCTGGCCAACAACGCCGACATCACCGACCTGGACACCGGCGGCTACCAGATCGTCACCACGCTCGACCCGACGGTGCAGAATACCGTGCAGAAGGGGCTGAAAGGGTTCCCGGCCAACTCGCCGATGACCGTGGTAATGCCGGTCGTGGACCCGACCACCGGGGACATTCTGGCGATGGCGTCGAGCAAAGCCTTCGGCAACACGCCCGACGGCAAGCACACCGCGAACCCGATCTTCACCGACGCGAGCGCGCCGGCGGCGTCCACGTTCAAGTTGTTCGCGCTGCTCGCCGCGCTACAGGTGGGCATTCCGCCCGATCAGACCCTTAAATCGGGTGGCCAATCATTCCATTCGGTCAACTGTCCCAATCCGAACCCGGATAGCGACGCCAGCGCGTGGACGAACCTGGCGGACCACAATTATCCCGATTTGGACACCCTAGCCAACGCCACCGCGCGCTCCTCGAACACCTATTTCATCGCGCTGGCCGACGCGCTGTTCGGCACCTGCGACCTGGTGCCATATGTGGACATGGCGCTCAACTTGGGCGTCAGCTCGCTCAGTGTGGTGGACCCGACGACGCAGCTGTCGATGGCGGATCGGGTGGAGCAGGAGGACATGGTCGGGTTCTTGCTCGGCTCCGGTGTCGCCGCCAGTCCGCTGGAGCTGGCTGGGGCCTACGGCGCGGTCGCCAACGAGGGGGTGTTCTGCCCGCCGGCCGGGGTGGCGTCAATCACTGACTCCGCCGGCAAGGCGGTCCCGATCAAGCGTGCCGCGTGCGCCAAAAAGCTCGCGCCGCAAGTCGCTCGGCAGGCGGCGAACATCTTGGCCCTGGACACCGACTCGGTGATCGGCACCAGCTATCAGGTGTTCGCCAGCTACTACGCCAAAGGTGGCTCGCCGGTGCTCGGCAAGACCGGCACCGGTACCGCTGGCGACGCCAAATCCAACTCGTCGCTTTGGTTTGTCGGGGCCAGCCCTGACTTGGTCTCGACCGCGGGGATCATCAACGTGTCCAGCCCGTACGCGGCGACCAAGGGGCTGCCGGGCATCCCGGACGCCCAGGCCGCTTCTTCCCCGACCGTCACCGGCGCGGTCGCCGCGCGTTACTGGTTGGCCGCGATGAGCCCGCTGCTGAGCGGCAGGAAGTGGAGCTGGCCCAGCCCCACCGCCCGGATGGGGTCGCTGGCCAACGCGGTGAACGTGCCGTCGGTGATCGGCAAGCCGCTGCCGACCGCCAAGAAGACGCTCACCTCGGCTGGGTTCAAGGTGACGACCGTCGCCGACGGGCAGCCGTACTGCGGCGGCCCGATGACCAACCACCCAGCCCTCGGCTGGGAGATGGTGCCCCCGGCCAGTCCGAGTGGCACGCCGACCCCGAGGCTCACCGGCGAGGCGCCGATGGGCGCGCCGTACAACACGGTGGGTTTGCAGGCTCCGTCGTTCGCGCCACCTGGGTCGACGATCACGTTGTGCATCTCCGACCAGAATCTGTTGTACACGCCGGTGATCCCCACCCCGCCGATGCCGAGACCCTCGACGTCGACGACCCCGTCGCCGACCGCGACCCCGGGTGGCACCGGTCCCGCCCGGCCGACCGGAGGCGCTCCGACTCCGCCCGGCAACGGCCCAGCTCAAGGCAACGGTCCGGCGCAAGGCAACGGCCCCGCGACCTAGGCTCGCGGGCCGCGTCTGGTCGGCGTAGGCCGACGGGTGGCGTCTGGTCGGGCGTAGGCCGACGGGTGGCGTCGGTCGGCTCGGGTCGCCCTAGCGCGGTGCCGCGCGCGCCGCGCCGCGTTGACCGTACGCTCAATGCCATGCCGCGCGCCGTCCGTCTCGCTGCTGCCGCCGCCGTCGCCGGGGCCGGCGCGATCGCGTATGGCGGGCTGATCGAGCGCAACGCGTTCACGGTGCGCCGCTTCACGGCGCCGGTGCTCGAGCCGGGCACCCCGCCGTTGCGGGTGCTGCACATCTCCGACCTGCACCTGATGCCGAACCAGCGCCGCAAGCGGGCGTGGCTTCGTTCGCTGGCCGAGCTGGCACCGGATCTGGTGGTGAACACCGGCGACACGCTCGCCCATCCGCGAGCGCTGCCGACGGCGCTGCGCGCGCTGGAGCCGCTGTTCGCTTTCCCGGGCGCCTTCGTGCCGGGCAACAACGACTACTACGGGCCCAAGCTGAAGAACCCGGTGCGGTATTTCGCGCACCGCCGGGTGCGGGTGCGCGGCGCGCGGATGCCCTGGCCGGCGCTGGCGGCGGCGCTGCGCGAGGCCGGCTGGACCGATTTGACGGACCGGCGGGTTACCCTCCTGGTCCGCTCCGGCCGGGCCAGCGCGTCGGGGGGCGCGTCAGTGGGCGTGTCGGAGGCGCAACCGGCGCGCGGCGACGCGGTCCGGGTGGCGTTGGCGGGCACCGACGACCCGCACCTGCACCGAGCCCGCTACGAGTTGATCGCCGGCCGCGGGGAGCCTGCCGCCGCGGTGCGGATCGGGGTCACCCACTCTCCCGAGCCGGCGATCCTGGGTGGCTTTGCCGCCGACTGGTACGACCTGGTGCTCGCCGGGCATACCCACGGCGGCCAGGTCCGGGTGCCGTTCGGACCGGCCGTGGTGACCAACTGCGGCATCGACGTGTGGCGGGCGCGCGGGTTGCACCGCTGGGACGACCGGATGTGGTTCCATGTGTGCGCCGGGGCGGGCACCAGCCCGTACGCGCCGGTGCGGATCGCCTGCCGCCCCGAGGCGGCGCTGTTGACCCTGGTGCCCCGCTGACGGTCCCCAGCTGACCGCGCTTGCCAGCGCGCGGTCCGAGCCCGCGCGGTCCAAGCCTGCGCGGTCCAAGCTCGCTCGGCCGACGAGCGCGCCGCCGACGGGCACGCTGCGGACGCGCGGGCTCAGCGCGCTGAGGCGGACGAGCGCGCGGCCTGCGGCGGGTACATGGCGTCGAACTCGGCGCGGTATTTGTCCAGCACGATGCGTTGGCAGACCTTGAGGCTTGGGGTGATCTCACCGTCGTCGACGGACATCTCGTGGTCGAGGATGGTGAACTTCTTGATCTGCTCCCAGCGGTTGAGCTGCTGGTTCAGCTCGTTCAGGTAGCCCTGGATGAGCTCCCGGGTGACGGTGGCGCGGGCGATGTCGGCGAGCGCCCAATCGGCCATGCCGTGCGCGGCCGCCCATCCGGTGATCTCTTCGGTGTCCAGGCCCACCAACGCGGTGATGTACGGCCGGCCCTCCTCGCCCACCACCAGTTGCGCCACGTACTGGCAGATGCCCTTGAACATCGTGTCGATCATCCCGGGGGAGACGAACTTGCCATTGGACGTCTTGATCATGTCGTTCTTGCGGCCGGTGAGCCGCAGCCCGGGGCCGGCGAACTCGCCGAGGTCGCCGGTGTGGAACCAGCCGTCGGGATCCACTGCCGCTGCGGTGGCCGCCGGATCGTCGTGGTAGGAGTGCATCACCGGGCCGCCGCGCAGCAGCACCTCGCCGTCCGGGGCGAGCCGCACCTCGACGCCGGGGAGCGGCGGGCCGACGGTGCCGAGCCGGTTGTCCCACGGCCGGTTGACGAAGGTGACCGCGCTGGTCTCCGATAGCCCGTAGCCCTCCAGAATGGGCAGGCCCACCGCGTCGAACCATTCGGCCACGTGTTGGTTGAGCGCCGCCGAGCCGGAGATGAAGAACCGCAGCCGTCCGCCGAACCGTTCGCGGATCTTGGCGAACACCAGCTTGTCGGCGAGCGCGGCCTGGGCGGCGAGCGCTGGCGACGGCCGTTTGCCCAGCTGGCGGGTCTTCGATATGCGTCGGCCGATCGGGATCGCCCAGTCGAAGACCCGCGCGGACACCCACCCTTCGGCGCGCGCGGTTTCGGTGACCTTCGCGTAGGCCTTCTCGAAGATCCGCGGCGCGGCGCCCATGAAAGTTGGCTGGACGACGGCCAAGTTGTCAACGATCTTGTCCACGCGCCCGTCGATCACGGTGGAGAACCCGATCTGCAGCGACGCGGTCAGCAGCGCCTTGCCGAACACGTGCGAGAGCGGCAGCCAGAGGTATTGCACGTCGGTGGCGTCGACGAGCTTCATGTACTCGATGCCCACCACCAGGGACAGCCAGGCGGAGTGCGGCAGGCGGACCCCCTTGGGCCGGCCCGTGGTGCCCGAGGTGTAGATGAGCGTGGCCAGGTGTTCGGGCCGAATGCCGGCGATGCGCGCGGCGAGCACTCCCGGTTCGCGCTCCATCCGCGCCGCGCCGAGCCGGTCCAGATCCGCCAGCGAGATCACCCAGTCGCCATCCGGGGTGCCCCGCCAGGTGATCACCCGGATCACCTCGGGCAGCGCGGCGCGGTCGAGTTTGGCGATCTGCGCGTCGTCCTCGGCGAACACCACCCGGCTGCCAGAGTTGCCGACGATGAAGGCGACATCGGCGGCGGTGCTCGACGGGTAGACGGTGGTGGTCGCGGCCGCCGCGCACATCACCGCGAGGTCGGCGATCACCCATTCGTAGCTGGTGGACGCCGCGAGCGTCACCCGCTCCTGCGGGTCCACCCCCAGCTCGATCAGGCCGGCGGCAAGTCGGCGGACCCGCTGCGCCACCTGCGACCAGGTCACCCCGGCCCACCCCGGGGTGGGGCTGGGCAGCCGCTCGTCCATTGGCCCCGGGCTGGTCTCGACCGGGTACCGGTACGCCTCCGCATCCGGGGTCGCGGTCACCCGGTCGAGGAACAGATGCGCCACCGACGGCGGGCATTTCGCCCACCGGGCCGGCTCGATCTTCTCCGGCGACGTCAGGATCGACGAGTTGCTTGCCACGTGCAGCGTCCCCTTACGCGATAGCGACTGGCCACGGCCGGTCTGGCCCCGCCTTGCCTACCGCAGCGCTCAACATCGCAGACTATCGCGAAGAGACGGTGCGCGGAACCTGGCGAGAAGTGCCAAGAAACTGATGGCGTTGCTGTGTATTGCCTACAAGATGATGGTGCGAAGCGGGCAAAAGGTGCAGTCGACGAGCCTGTGCGGGACCTGGGTCACTCTGTTGAAGAGCGCGTCGGGACGAAGGCCTCGGGGCCAGGACGGGCGTTGCCCGGCTGGTTCGGCTATACTTGACCGGTTGCGCGTTCCGGCGCGTGACGGGGTGTGGCGCAGCTTGGTAGCGCGCTTCGTTCGGGACGAAGAGGCCGTGGGTTCAAATCCCGCCACCCCGACTGACGAGAATCCCCAGTCTGGCAAGGGAAAACTGCCAGACTGGGTTCTCTTGTCTTGGCGGCTGATGCTTCGATTTGTCACCTGTTTGTCACCCGCCCAGCTTGGCGAAGGCTGCCTGGTCGATGTCCATGCCCAGGAATGACGTGTACCGGGTGGTCATCTCAAGATCGGAGTGACCCAGCCACGCCCGCACGGTATGAGCCGGTACACCGCGCCGCAGCCAGTTCACGGCGGCACTGTGGCGCAGGTCGTGGATAGAGCGCCCTTCGGCTGTCTCGGCCGAGTTGGTTGCCCGGACGAACCGCAGCAAGTCGGAGAGCCATGAGCGCCATAGGCTCTGGAATGCGCCATGGGGAGGGCGGGAAACTGGAACTTGGCCAACACAGCGTCGACGGCAGGTCACGATACCTACGGGCAGCGAGGATATCTGTGACCGGACATAAGGTCACGGAAAGTTTCAGCCGCCAGATTCGGTTTCGAACAAAGTTCCCGGGACAGTTGCGAAGTGGGAACAGCCTCCAGCACTTGTTTGCCGTCGTCTGGCAACAGGATCGTCTGGCCGCCTCGCTCACCGATGACATAGCCGGTGAAAGCATGTCCTCCGCCGACAGAAAGCCGTTCGGTTGGGAGCCACGGCGAAGCCAGGGTAGTCCAGAGCGCGAGAATGACGATGCCTGTCAATACAGCTCCACCTTCGAATCGAGAGACGCGATCCTCAGGCCGGGTTACGGATACGCCACGGCGAATCCTTCGCTTACGTATCAGTCTGGCAATTAAGTTGAGCACGCCGAAGACCACAGGTGGCCCAATGAATAGCCAGATTGGCACAATCCAGACGGCAACAAGAGCCGTTAACGAAGAAGCCCACGATAACGCGCTCCGCTCAACGGAAGATTTTCCTCGTGTCCAGCGCCGCGACGGAATAACTGAAAGCCAATAGCCGAGTCCGCACAACGTGGGAAGCGAAGCGAGAAGGCCACCAACTGCCACATTCGTAGTGCCGGAGATCTGCAAGATAGCCTTCGCGGTATTCATGTCGTAGCCCGACACCGCAATCAAGCGCCAAACAACGCTTACTGCGATCGTGGCGGTCAAGAATACGCCAAGGTTTGCGCGGGTAAACGCAAACAGATCTTGCCACGCACGAGATCCAGCGGGGCTTGCCCCAGCCTGAGGAACCTGCTGCGTTTGCATTTGAATCCGGCCTCTTTTAGCGGTAGGGAACTTCGGAGCGAGTGATCTTGGCTTCGGCGTGTCCCGCCGAGTCGAGCAGCGTCCGAACCCCGCGCTCAGCGGTATCTTGATCGTGGCCGGGACCTACCATAACCTCAACAGCCGGTAACGGGATTGCGTCCGGAACTACAAGAGTGAATCTGCTGCTAGTGGTACCCGCACCTAGTTCCAAATATGGAATAACTCCAACAGCGCCAGCCCGAAACTTCGTGGCTCCGGACAGGTTGCGTCCGTCGACGACGAAGCGTACCTCTCGTTCAGATCTAAATCCTGGGTTCTTTAGACAAGTTACGACTCCTACGAGACCCCCCTCGGCGATCGCTTGATGGGTGTGTTTCCCGAGGCTGCTGTATTTTTCTCGGAGTCCTGGTATGGCGCGCCAAGACTGTTCAAGAAGTTTTCGTTGCGCCGTGACGTCGTACAACACCCGACGCCAGGACGGCAATGCTGCCTGCATCTGAAGTAGCAGATTCGGAAGATTGCTGATGACAGCAAGTTGGGTTGGATGCAACCCGATAGAATAGCCAGAACCACCCGCATACCCACGCCACTGGGCTAGGTCGTCCGGCGCTTCAGAAGCGCAGAAAACGTAAACACCGTTACCTTTGAGAGCAGTAACCGCCCGCCTCAGGGTGGCGTCTAGAAAATTTATCTCGCCTTGGCTAGGATGATCACTCTTAAGGACATCGCTTAATGTCTCCTCGGCTAAACTCAATCCGTATGCCAGTTCGGAAGTATCGTTCAGCATTGGCGCGGCAGTCGCCCACAATCTGTTCGATTGCAGGATACCGACCAGACCTACTGTGTCTGTATAGTGCCAGAGCACAGCATCGTTGTCTGCCGAAGGAGCAGCTGGAAGATACAGAGAAGCGCTGTATAAGGAATCCCACGCCGAATTACACGCTTCCGTGCTTTCGCTGTTCTGAACCGGTGACTCAGGCATCTAACGCGACTGTTCTGGATGGATTGACAGCGGCGGGAGGGCGTCGACTAGCTTCATCGTCTCGATCGACACCGTCACGATTCGGGCTAGGAGGTCGAGGATGTAGTGGGGGTTCCCCACTTCCTTGGACCAGTCGTTGGGGTCGTTTGTTATTCCCGACGCCTTGTCGGTCTTGACCTGGTAGCGGTCGATGATCCACTCTATTGCTGATCTTGAGCCCAGCATGTAACGGTAGGCGTCCGCCGGGATGCCGGACAGGGTGATCTTGGGGTTGTACTTGATCGTGGACTTGTCGGCTACCAGCTTGCCGTCCTCGCGGACCTTGACGAAGGCCATCTTCTCCACTCGGTAGAACTCGTACGGATCACCGACCAGCGCGGTGGGCATACCGTGCAGCGGGTACGGTTTGACGGTCTCGTAGCCAAGGTGCAGCTCGGCTAGCTTGCAGCCGGCGTTGATGAACGGTTTGGCGTCGGTGACCAGCGGGATACGGGGCAGCATCTTCTTCAGGTCCGCAGCGTAGGTCTTCCGGTACTCAGGCGAGTGCAGCAGCCCGTACACGTAGTAGAAGATGTCGTCCTTCGTGATCTTGTTGCCGTATGCAGCTCGGAACTTCTTCAGTGCGTCGTCGGTGATGTTGTCGATCCGCCGATACCCGTTAACCACCTCGCCGTCACCACCGAGGTCGAGCATCCCAGAGTCTTCGATCGGCTCATACCGATAGCGGCCTATGAACAGCCCGGTGTCAATCATGTGCCTGTCTGGAACGTCATCGAGCGCGAGGGTGCAGAAAGGTGCATGTGATGAGACGCCTGGTATCTCGAAGCCCCAGTTAGATGCATTATCAGGGAAGAATCGGTTCAGTTGGTATTGACGTTCGTTTAGGGCGTTATTCATCTTCCTTGATTAGGAATTCGAGAGTGTCGTGACATAACACATCGGCCCTTTCGCGAGAGAATGAGATTACCATATCCGATCTCACCGCGGGAGGGCCGATGCGCTACCA